>Ga0209006_10000524_pt1 | contig 35908 bp, 24 predicted proteins | sample JacPin_JW_Ref_O2_FD_188567 | JGI IMG/M metagenome (GOLD analysis project Ga0209006, IMG submission 188567) | Forest soil microbial communities from Algoma, Ontario, Canada - Jack Pine, Ontario site 1_JW_Ref_O2 (SPAdes) (version 2) | ecosystem: Environmental > Terrestrial > Soil > Boreal... | reverse complement strand
AGTTGCCTGATTCTGGATGTGAGGCTTCCCGGTATCAGCGGCCTGGATCTTCAGCACGAACTGAAAAGAGGGAGAATAAGTATTCCCATTATTTTTCTCACAGCTCATGCTGACGTTCCGATGTCGGTCAGGGCCATGAAGTCTGGAGCGGTTGAGTTTCTGACTAAGCCATTCAGGCAACAGGACCTGCTTGATGCGGTCCAACGATCCCTCACCCGAGCTCGCGTCCGGCGCGAGAAAGAGCGAGAGTTAACTGAACTGCGACATCGTTATGAAAGACTCGGCGTTCGCGAACGCGAGGTAATGAACCTGGTCGTTTCCGGGATGCTTAACAAGCAGGTTGCAGCGGAACTCGGTGCCAGCGAAGCGACCGTCAAGATGTATCGCAGCCAGGTCATGAAAAAGATGCAGGCCAAATCCTTGCCTGAGCTTGTCAGGATGGCGGACAAGCTCAAGTCCTTATAACAGTGACTCCCGCCTGTCGGCATCGAATCCCCAATCCATCGAAAGTAGCGGTCCAACCTACTAAAGTCTAGTTTTGTCCGCCCAAAGTTTGATTGTTCCAAGCGAGTCAATGACGTTAACCTTGCCTCATGCCGATGGACCGAATGTCCAAATTGATTGCGATCATTGACGATGATGAAGCCATGCAGGATTCTCTGCGCGACCTTCTGGAGGCGGCGGGGCTTACAGCACGGTGCTTCGGATCCGCGGAGGAGTTCCTCAAATCCGATTTGCATGGTAAAGCCGCGTGCCTGATCGTTGACATCCGCATGCCAAAGATGTCTGGTCTGGAGTTGCAGGACAGGCTGAAAGAACAGGAATGCAACGTTCCCATCATTTTTATTACTGCTCATGGAGACGCCCGGATGCGTATTCAAGCCATGAGACGCGGCGCAGTCGAGTTTCTTGCAAAACCGTTCGATCATCAGTTGTTACTCAAAAGAGTTCGTTCCGCTGTGAATATGTGAAAAGCTGCATCATCGCAGTCGGCTGGGGAGCTTTGAGTGTAGAGGTTTCTAGTGGGAGATCATGCAATAGTGACGAACGCTGGAGTGGGGGATCAGGTCGAGCGAACGTTCGAGCGGATCATAGGTAGTAGCGCTGCTCTCGAATCGGTCCTCGCTCAGGTGGAGCAGGTTGCTCCTACAGACTCGACGGCCCTTATCGAGGGCGAAACCGGCACAGGTAAGGAACTCATTGCCCACGCCATTCACAATGCAAGTCAGCGCTACGGGCGCGCATTTATCAAGCTGAACTGCGCCGCTATCCCGCTCGATCTTCTGGAAAGCGAGTTGTTCGGTCACGAGAAGGGCGCCTTCACGGGCGCGATCGCGCAGAAGATCGGGCGCTTCGAAATGGCTGACAAGGGCACGCTATTCTTGGACGAAGTGGGCGATATTCCACCTGCGCTGCAGCCGAAGTTGCTGCGTGTGCTGCAGGAGCAGGAGTTCGAGCGGCTCGGAAGCGGTAGAACGCACAAGGTGGATGTCCGGCTCGTCGCTGCCACCAATCGTAATCTGGACAAGATGGTAGCGCGGGGTCAGTTCCGCAGTGATCTCTACTATCGTCTGAACGTCTTCCCCATCCTGTTGCCCGCGTTGCGCGAGCGCCGGGAAGACATTCCTTCGCTCGTAATGCACTTCGTGAAGATCTTCAGTCGCCGCATGGGGAAACAAATCGATAGCATTCCCTCAGAAATGATGGCTGCCTTTCAGTGGCATTCCTGGCCTGGCAATATCCGGGAATTGCAGAACTTGGTTGAACGTGCGGTTATCCTTTCGCGCGACGGCGTGCTCCCGAACCCTCTGCAGAAGAGGCAAACAAGTGCCATTATTCTCAGTTCCAACGCACCGTCTTTATCCTCGATGACCTGGAAAGACTCAGATCGCGCTCTGATCGTGGAGACGCTTGAGCAGGCCGGCTGGATCGTGGGCGGACCCCGCGGTGCGGCCACCAAACTGGGACTGAAACGAACCACACTGCTGGCCAAGATGAGACGGTTGGGGATTTCGCGACCCATTCCTCAGGACGGGACAGACCTGCTCGGCGTCGCTCGAGAAGATGCTTAGGTGTGAAATTCGACGGGCGGCCGAGCGTGGAAAATCAGAGGTTAACAGGCACGCGGGAGTTCCAACGAGAGTGCCACTTTTCCCTTATGCAAGTGAAGCACTCTGAAATCGCGGCGGCCAGTCACACAGAAACAGCAGCTTCTGCAAAACGTGCCGCCTTTGGAATCCTGAGCGCTATCGTTTTCCTTAGCGTGGTGGCCTTGGTGGCATGCTGGTCAGAAAAACCCCAGGAAACACCATCCATCACCTTCACCAAGATTCCTCCGGCGGCCCAAGGTGGGCGGGAAAGAGTGGATACGATCTCCGGCCGCGTCTCTGGGGCTCGACCGGGACAGCGAGTTGTCGTTTATGCAAAGAGCGGACCTTGGTGGGTACAGCCTTGGCCAGAACAACCATTCATACCGATCGAGCCCGATTCGACATGGGAGACGCAAACTCACCTGGGATTCGAGTACGCCGCGTTGCTCGTGAATTCAGATTATCATCCAGCGCCGACGATCGATGTAGCTCCTACGATGGGTGGTTCTGTAGTCGCATTGAGAATAGTTAATGGAAGCGGATCTCTGCCGGATCTCCCCATCGTGCCACTGCGCTTCGGCGGATACGACTGGAAGGTTCGCACGGTCTCAGCGGCACGCGGCGGGCTCAATAATCTCTACGATGCGGAGAACGCCTGGACCGACGAGAGTGGCGCCTTGCACCTCAGGATCAGCAATAAGCCAGCAGGCTGGACTTGCGCGCAAGTGATTCTGGCTCGCAGCCTTGGGTACGGTACTTACAATTTTGTCATTCGCGACACTGCTCGTTTAGATCCTGCTGTGGTTCTCAGTTTACACACCTATGATGACTCGGCAGGTGATCAACATTTTCGAGAATGGGATATCGAAATTGGGCGATGGGGGCGCACAGCTGGCAGAGAAAACGCACAATTCGGCATTCAACCTTTCTACGTTCCCGGCAACCTCGCTCGGTTCACAGAGCTGCCCGGCACGCTCACTTACTCGCTGCTATGGGAACCCGGGCGTGCCGCGTTCAAGGCATTCCCAGGAAGCTTGACTCAATCCGGCGCGCGGCCCTTCTATGAGCACACCTTCACTGCAGGAGTGCCATCACCCGGCCAAGAGTTGCTGGAAATCATGTTTTACATCGTTGCCAGCAAGAAGAGCCCGCTGCAGAAGAACACGGAAGTCATCATCGATCGGTTTGAGTACCTTCCTTGACCATTCTGTCTGAATTCCGGTTGAGGTTTGTCGTGGCGGCTGCCGCGATGCTGATTTTCTGTGCTACTCCCTCAAAGGCTATCGATCCGCATCGGATGATTTCGCAATATGCGCGAGATCGTTGGACAATCGAGAACGAGTTTCCAGGAGGGGCGACATCGGCGATCGCGCAAACGCCGGACGGATATCTTTGGATTGGTACGGACAAGGGTTTGTTCCGCTTTGACGGGCTTAGCTTTCGCATTTTTCAGCAGGCGAGCCCTGAGTCTTTGCCCATCGGCTCCGTCCAGCAATTGATCACCGACGATCGTGGCAATCTCTGGATTCTCCTTGCCAATACCAAGCTGCTGCGGTTTCATGACGGAAAATTCGAACTCGGCCACGAGGAAGCAGAAGTAGGAGTGACGGCGATCGGAAAGCGCGCGAACGGCGCTCCTCTTTTCGCATCCCTTGCGTATGGCGCACTCACCTATCAAGATGGGAAGTTTTTAAAGATTTCCCCTTCATCGGATCTCAGCTCCACGCCGACTGCCCCATCTTCCGACGATCTCTCAACCCGCCTGAGTTGGGCCACCAGCGTCGCTGCTCATCATCTCGCCCAACCCGACTCGGCTGTAACTTCGATCGCGGAAACCAGTGATGGGCGCGTGTGGCTCGGTACAAGCGACAAAGGTCTGTTTTATCTTGACCACGGCCGTATTTCGTCGGTACGTCTGCCGGGTGAGAGGCGCAACGTTCGATCCCTGCTACCGTTGGAAAATGGTGATGTCTGGATCGGGACGGAAAGAGGTGTTTTCCGTTGGAACGGAACAGAAGCTAGCCAGGTTGGGATTGACGCTGCCTTGCGTCAAGCTGAGGTGCGCACCTTGATTCGCGACCACGACGCGAATATCTGGGTCGGGACCGCTGCCGGGCTCGCCAGAGTCAACAACGAGAGCGTTTCGTTTGATGACGTCGGTTTAGCTCGCGCGAAGCCAATCACGGCGCTTTTTGAGGGTCGCGAAGGAGATCTATGGATAGGACGTTCGCAAAGCATCGAGAGGCTGCATGAAACTGCGTTCGTCACGTATCCGTCGCGAAAGTCGCAAGAGGAGAGTAGTGGACCTGTTTTTGTCGACGCTACTGGGCGTGTGTGGTTTGCGTCGTTCAAGGGTGGTCTGCAGTGGCTCAGACAAGGCCGTGGCGAAACAGTTTCTAACGACGGTTTGAATCAGGATGTGGTCTATTCCATCTCGGGAGGAGACAACGAAGTATGGGTTGGGAGACAGCGTGGCGGACTGACGCGCTTGCGCTACAGTGCTGGTCGAATCAGAGCGAGAACCTACACGGTTTCCGATGGGCTCCCCGGAAACAGCGTGTACGCCGTCTTTCGAAGCCGGGACGGCTCGGTATGGGCTGCCACTGTTAACGCTGGTATCAGTCAATTTGTGGACGGTCATTTCAAGAACTACTCCACTGCAAATGGTTGGCCATCGAATACCATCACTTCGATCGAGGACGCGCCAGATGGCACAATGTGGTTCGGCACACCCAGCGGCCTAATTCGCTACTCGGGAAACAAGTGGAGCGTTTTTACATCTCGTGATGGATTGCCCAGCGACAACATCACAAGCCTGCTTACAGATTCGACAGGCACTCTGTGGATTGGAACCGTCTCCGGGCTTGCTGTGCTGCGATCGGGCCATATCACGAAGCCGGAGTCCATGCCTTCGTCTTTGCGGGAAGAGATCCTCGGAACGGCTGGGGACAACATCGGGAATCTCTGGATTGCGACCTCGAATCACATATTATCGGTCAAACCGGCGCGACTTCTGTCAGCCACGCTGAGTGATTCGGACGTTCGAGAGTACGGACTCGAGGATGGTCTGATCGGGAAACAAGGCGTGAAGCGCTTTCGATCTGTATTTGCGGATGCACAAGGGAAAATCTGGTTTTCCACCGATCGAGGTCTGGCTGTAGTCGATCCCCTCCGAGCCGATCGTGAATCCCGTCCCGTTACTGTTCAAATCGAGAGTTTATCCGCGGACGGCAACTCGCTCGACCTGGAGCCGCCGATTCGTGTTCCTCCGGATACCCATCGCCTGACCTTCCGGTTCACGGGGCTCAGTCTATCTGATCCGAAACAGACTCAGTTTAAGTACAAACTGGAGGGATTTGACCGAGACTGGAGCGAACGAGTCGCCACTCGTGCAGCCACATACACGAACGTTGGTTGGGGATCCTATAAATTTCGGGTGATGGCCAGCAATAGCATGGGCATTTGGAATAATCAGGCTGCGGAGCTTTCTTTCAGGATTACGCCGGCGTGGTACCAAACCAGAGCGTTCCGAGTCCTGCTTGCGGCTTGCTTATTGCTTGGCACTTGGACGCTTCATCGATGGCGCATTCATCAGCTCAAGAGTCAGGAAAAGCGCCTGCGGGACGTTGTGGAAACAATTCCGGCGATGACCTTCACTGCGTTGTCGGACGGCTCCTGTACATTTGTGAATAAGACCTGGACCGAATACACCGGGCTTTCTGTAGAGCAGAGTTCAAGTTTCGGTTGGCAGCGCGCGATCCATCGCGAAGATCTTGCGCGCCATTCCGAAAAGTGGCGTGTCTCGGTTGCCGCCGGACAGCTTTTCGAAGACGAGGCACGGTACCTTCGCGCCACTGACGGGGGATATCGATGGTTTCTGGTGCGTGGCGTCCCCCTGCGAGATCGGCATCGGAGGATTGTTAGATGGTATGGAACCCTCACGGACATTGAAGATCGCAAGCGCGCCGAGGAAACCTTGCAGTTGATGTCGCGCGACTTGCAAGAAAGCAAGGCCAGGCTTGAAGAAGCTCAGCGCATCACGCATGTCGGGTACTGGGAACGGGACCTCGTCACCGATTGCATCACCTGGTCAGACGAAACCTATCGCATCTTCGGACTGCAGCCACAGGAACATCCAATGGACTTGGACGCACTATGCCAAAAAGTGCATCCTGAAGATTGGGAGTTTGTCTCACGGGCACTGAACGTCGCGCTCGCCGGGGGGCCTCGCTACAACGTAGAATATCGCCTATTGCGGCCCACGGGCGAACTTCGCATCGTGCACAGTGAGGGCGATATAAAGAGAGATGCGTCGGGCCGGCCCTACCTGATGTTCGGTACCGTCCAGGACATTACGGACCACAAGCGCGCCGACGAGGCGCTTCAGCAAAGCCAGTTTTATCTCGCTGAGGGTCAGCGCCTCGCCCACATAGGAAGTTGGGCATTCAAGACTGCTGGATTCGACTACTGGTCTTCGGAATTATTCCAGATTCACGGGCTTGATCCGCGCGGCAAGCCGCCAACAGCAGAAGAATATTTGAATGTCGCTCATCCGGACGATCGCGAATTCATAAAACAAGAAATCGCGAAGATGTTGGCTGATCATCGCACATTCGACTTCACGAAGCGGATTCTGCGCCCCGACGGAGAGATTCGTTACGTGCGTTGCGTGGGTATTCCTGTCACTCAGGGGGAGATTTTTCAGGGCTTCCTTGGGACAGGGATAGACGTCACGGAGCAGGAGTTGCTTGCACAAGAAAGGGAGCGCCTACGTCAATTAGAGACTGAGCTCGCGCACACTAATCGCGTGAGCATGTTGGGCGAGATGGCCGCCTCTTTGGCGCACGAAATCAAGCAGCCCATCGCCGCCGCAATGACCAGTGCCAACAGCTGCATCGAATGGCTGGCGCACGAACCTCCCAACCTCGACCGAGCCCGTGCGGCAGCTGCCAAAATCGATAAATATGGGAATCGGGCGGCTGAGATCATCGACCATATCCGGTCGCTGTATAGAAAGTCTCCTCCACAAAGTGAACTGATCGACGTGAACGAAATCGTCCACGAAATATTCACATTGCTGCAGGGTGAGGCGATCCGATACTCCATCGCCATGCGATCCGAACTTGCTGGCGAACTGCCCAAGATCAAGGCAGACCACGTGCAACTGCAGCAGGTCTTCATGAACCTCATACTCAATGCCATCGAAGCCATGCGGGACGAGGGTGGCGAGCTTACGGTGAAGTCGCAGCAGGAGGATGGTCAACTTCTGTTCTCGGTCAGCGATACAGGCCCGGGACTACAAGTTGGGAATGTTGACCAGATCTTTTCTGCCTTCTTTACTACCAAGCCGCAAGGCAGCGGCATGGGATTGGCAATCAGTCGTTCCATTGTGGAGTCGCATGGTGGTCGGTTGTGGGCAACCGCCAACGATGGACAAGGTGCAACCTTTCATTTCACGTTGCCGTCCGAGGTGATGAAGCCAAGACCCCTGGTTACGTAAAGTGTTTCCATCGTCTTCGATCCGAGCCGTGTGATCTGACAGGTTCGGAGTAACTGATGAGAGTTCGCGTTCTAGAGTTCACGTTCTAGAGATAACATTGGTCATTTCTCGACAGCTCACTACTGATAAGGGTAGGGACATGCGTTAGAGCGGATCCGTCCGTGGAGAAACGTTGAGATGCTTCCAAACCCAACCTGGACTGCTTTGAACGCGAGTTCTTTCACTGTCGCGTGCGTCACTGCAATCGCACTGATAACCGGCAGTGCTTGTCTCGCACAGGTGGTTGGAGGGACTGTTTCCGGGAGTGTGAGAGATAGTTCAGAACGCGCGATTCCAGGAGCGCACGTCTCGGTTAAGAACTCCGAGACGGCGATCCTCCGGTCCATCGACGCAGACCACGACGGAATCTACACAGCTCCAAACTTGGTGGCCGGTACGTATCAGGTCAGTGCGTCCAAGGAAGGATTTGCAACGCTCGTAAGGTCGGGTGTTCTTGTCACGGTCGGCTCCGAAGAGGTAATCGATTTCAAGCTAAACCCAGGCGAGGTTAAGACGAGAATCGAAGTTTCAGGGACACTGCCCGCTATCCAATTGGCCAGTTCGACCTTGGAGGCAACCGAGAACTCGATCACAGTTCGCGAATTGCCTCTGAACGGGCGCGACTGGGCGACACTCGCACAACTGCAGACGGGAGTCACCGACGTATATCAATACCCGCTCGCTCTGAATAATCAACGGGCAAACCGCGGTCTCGGGACTCAGTTAAGCATCGGCGGAACGCGACCACAAGGGAACAACTACCGACTCGATGGAATCAGCATAAACGACTATTCCAACGGAGGGCCCGGCAGCGTTCTCGGTGTCTTGCTCGGCGTGGAGGCAATTCAGGAGTTTTCTGTCATAACAAACAGCGCGCCGGCAAGCTATGGCAGGACAGCGGGAGGAGTGATCAATTCCATTACGCGCTCTGGCACAAACGAGCTACATGGCTCTGCTTATGACTTTCTGCGCAACAGCGCGCTCGACGGCCGCAACTTCTTCGACACGACTTCGTCTCCTCCCCCATTCCGGCGCAATCAGTTCGGAGCCGATGCTGGAGGGCCGCTTATCAAAAGCAAGTTGTTTGTCTTTGGCGATTACGAAGGAATTCGTCAGATGCTTTCAGCAACCACGGTGGACATTGTGCCATCTGCCGCGGCACGCACAGGAAATCTAACCTCAGGTACTGTTAGTGTGGATCCAAGTGTAGAGCCGTACCTGGCGCTCTATCCGCTTCCGAACGGCCCGGCCGAGGGCGATACCGCCAATTTCACGCTTGCCACTCCGCAGAACACCAACGAGGACTTCTTCACCTCACGCTCGGACTTCACAATCGGGAAGGATGATAGCCTGTTCGGAACCTACATGTTCGACAATGGAAAAACGGAGGGGCCGGATTCCTTCAATAACAACATCATCGGGACTCTCTCCCGCCGTCAAGCCGCCGTTCTCGAGGAAACGCACTCATTCGGTGCCCAAATGGCCAACACGGCACGATTGGGTTTCAGCCGTGTAGTCTCACAAGCGGCAAAGAGTTTAAAGGCGATTAACCCTTTGGCAGCGGACACGTCGCTCGGCTTCTTGCCTGGCCAGCCCGTGGGAGTTATAACGAACTCGGAACTCTCGACGTTTCCGGGAGGCTTTGGCGCCGTCGGTGAGTTCGATTTTCATTACAACTCGTATCAGTTCTACGATGATGCGTTCGCGACGTCGGGAACTCACTCCCTAAAGTTTGGGTTCGCTTTTGAGAACATCCGGGACAATGAATTGGGCAAAACCAGCCCGCTGGGCCAGTTCGTGTTCGGATCACTTTCCGATTTTCTGCAGGACCAGCCAACTTCGTTTAATGCGCCAATCGGAAGTGGAATCACACCGCGCGCCCTCCGCCAGTCTATTTATGCGGGATACGTGATGGATGACTGGAGAGCGCGGCCCAATTTAACCCTCAATCTGGGGCTGCGTTATGAGGCAGCAACCGTCCCGAGCGAAGCACACGGGAAACTCTCGAATCTGCCATCGTTGACTTCAACAACTCCACACCTCGGAGATCCTTTCTTCGCGAATCCGACGAAGCTCGATTTTGAACCGAGGGTTGGCTTTGCGTGGGATCCACTAGGTAGCGGTAAGACATCCATCCGTAGTGGGTTCGGAATATTCGATAATTTACCTTTCCCCTATTTGTTTGGGGCGACGAGCCTTCTGTCGGCTCCGTTTCTTGAGTTGGGCGACCTCACGACGCTACCCCAGGGGTCGTTTCCGAAAGAGGCATTTCCGCTATTGACCACGCCTACACTTCGTTATGCCTATATTCAGCCGAATCCTCCACGCAGCTACGACATGCAGTGGAACTTCAACATTCAGCAGAATATTGCTCCCGATACGGTGCTGCAGGTGGGCTACACCGGATCGCGTGGAGTTCATCTTCCCTACTTCACAAACAATTTCGACATGGTACTTCCAGCGTTGACGCCGCAGGGCTACGTATGGCCGGCAAATGGGACTCCGCTCAACCCGAACGTGGGTCAGATCTCTGGCACTATGTGGAACTCCGATTCCATTTTCCATGCTCTCGAGATACAGGTAACTCGGCGACTCAGGAAAGGGCTGCAAGCCGGAATGTCCTACGCGTGGGGCAAAATTATTGACTCGGGCTCCGAATCGGCGAACAGCAACCCAGGTACCTTCGCGAACAGCGTTCCGACGCTTTGGTTCGATGAAAGAAACGGGCGTGGACTCGCCGACTTCGACATACGTCAAAACCTCTCGGTCAACTACATCTGGGAAATCCCGAACTCCAACTCCGGACCACGAGTGCTGCAATGGGCATTAAATGGTTGGCAATCGGGTGCGCTTCTCCACGTCGCATCCGGCGAACCGTTCACACCGATCATCACCGGAGACCCGTTAGGAATGAAGGGCGATCAGTTCGACCGGCCGGATGTACTAACCGGACCGGGATGCAGCGGCTCTCGCGTGAATCCGGGAAATCCGCTTGACTACATCAAAACGCAGTGTTTTGCTTTCCCCAACCCGAGCACGCGGTTTGGGGACGCGGGGCGAAATACTCTTATCGGTCCAGGCATTCTCAACCTGGATACCTCGCTAGTTCGCAACATAGGCGGCTCAGAGAAATTTCATGCGCAATTCCGAGCTGAGTTCTTCAACGTGTTGAACCACACGAATTTTGCGTCGCCGGTGGTAACGACCAACAATACCAGCCTGTTTGGAGCCAGCGGAGTCCCAATTTCTTCGGCGGGCGTCCTCACCTCCACGACGACCACATCACGCCAGATACAGTTCGGACTGAAGCTGATCTGGTAGACATGCGGTGGAAAAAGCGAGGGCCGATGCTGGGCGCATTGAATCAGTTCGCGTCGGATAGTATGAGCGTATCGGAGGGCCGGCTGTTGGGTTGAAACCTTCGCCGGGCACGATTTTGCACACAGTTCACGGCAAATTGGCGGGCGCGATGCTGGCCGGAGTGCTGATAGCGAGAACTTGTGCGTTTGCGCTGAATCCAACGCTAGACGTCAGCCAATACGCGCATACGGCCTGGAAGATCCGGGATGGCTTTGCCAACGGATCCATTCTCTCAATCGCCCAGACACCCGACGGGTACCTCTGGCTTGGCACAGCGTTCGGCTTGTATCGCTTCGATGGCGTCCGAAACGTCCTCTGGCAGCCACCGCCAGATCAGCCACTCCCCTCCACCACCATCTCGACACTGGTCGCAGCGCACGACGGGGCTCTTTGGATCGGCACATGGAGTGGGCTCGTAAGCTGGAAAAACGGCAAGCTCACGCAGTACGCGGAGTTGGCTGGATCGCATATCTTTGCTCTGGTTGAAGACAATGAGGGCTCGATATGGGCCGGCACAAGCGGGCCCCCCGATGGAAAACTCTGCGAAATTCGGAATGGCAACGTCCGGTGCGATCCGGAGATGGGCGGTGTTGACCGCGGCGTCTTCGGGTTGCATAAGGACGGCAAGGGGAACCTCTGGGTCGAATTGGAGACAGGGGTGTGGCGATGGAGGCCCGGACCACCGCAATTCTATGCGGTGCCAAGACTGCTGAACGGAAGAAGGGGGGGCATGGCGGACGCCGAGGATGGCGCTCTCTTGATTGCAACAACGGGCGCGGTCATGCGGCTGGCTGATGGGAAAGCGGAGGCAGTATATCGGTTCCCTACCGCGAGGCGCGGCTTCCGTCGCCTGGAAATGCTCCGCGATCGCGACGGCAGTCTGTGGGTGTGTCCGGCGGGCCGGGGTATTGTGCATATACACCAGGGACGGACCGATGTGTTTTCAGAATCGGACGGCCTATCCGGCGACGACACTTACGATTTGTTTCAGGATCGTGAGGGAAATATTTGGATCGCCACTATCAATGGGCTCGACCGTTTTCACGAGCTTCCCGTGGTCACGTATTCCAGGAAGCAAGGTTTATCGGATATTCCTTGGGGAGGGATCTTGGCTGCGAGGGACGGAAGCGTTTGGTTCGCGAATCTTGATGGACTAAACCGCCTGAGCCAGGCCCAGGTTACGGTGTACCGCCCGCATCGTTCGAGGGCAGGCGTGCGAGAGATTGTCGCCAGCGGACTGCCGGATGAGGGGGTCGGGTCTCTTTTTCAGGACTCTCGCGGACGAATCTGGGTGTCTACACTGACCGCGATCGGCTACCTGGAGAATGACCGGTTTATTGCTGCGGGGGCTCCCGGTGGGTTAGTGGAGTCGTTAACCGAAGACACTTCGGGAAATCTTTGGATCGCCAACCGCGACGTCGGCCTCTTGCGATTGTCGCAGCACAATGAGTTCCCACCTATTCCATGGACCACATTTGGACGCAAGGATCCTGCGGTTGTTCTGGCTGCGGATCCATTGCATGGCGGCCTATGGCTCGGATTTTCGCGGGGTGGCATCGCCTGGTTTCGCGATGGCCATGTCCACTCCTCCTACTCGGCCACCGATGGGCTAGGCGAGGGGCGTGTCCATCACCTTCGATTCGACACTGAAGGCGCACTTTGGATCGCCACGGAGGGCGGACTCTCCCGCTTGAAGGATGGCCACATCGCGACGTTAACGAACAAAAGCGGATTGCCTTGCGACGCGGTCCAGTGGACGATGGAAGACGCCGCGCAATCAGTCTGGCTGATGATGCCCTGCGGTTTGGTGCGGGTTGCGCGCCCCGAGTTGGACACGTGGGCTAGTGCTGCAGACAAGCCCCCGGGCACGATCCGCACTACAGTTTTCGATAATTCGGACGGGCTACGGAGTCTCGCTGTGGTTGGCGATTATACGCCGCGCGTCTCCCAGTCAGCAGATGGGAAACTCTGGTTCAGTGTTCCGGACGGCATCAGCGTCATCGATCCTCCCCAGCTTCCCTTCAACACGCTGCCCCCGCCTGTGCATATCGAGAAGGTCATCGCCGACCGCAAGGAGTATCAGGAAAGTTTATCGGGCGGTGCACCATCGAATCCCCGCCTGCCCCCGCTGGTGCGCGAGCTGGAGATCGACTACACAGCCCTCAGCCTCGTCGCGCCGGAGAAAGTATTATTTCGCTACAAGCTTGAAGGCTGGGATCAAGATTGGCAGGACGCTGGCACTCGCCGGCAAGCTTTCTACAGTAACCTTCCTCCGCGCAATTACACCTTCCGCGTAAAGGCGTGCAACAACAGCGGCTTATGGAACGAAGCGGGCATGTCCCTCGATTTTTCCATCGCCCCGGCTTACTATCAGACTTACTGGTTCCGGTTGTCGTGCTTTGCCGCATTCGTTGCGCTGCTCTGGGGACTCCATCGATGGCGCATTCGTCAGCTCAAGGATCAGGAAAAGCGTCTGCGCGACGTTGTGGAAACAATTCCGGCGATGACTTTCACTGCCTTGTCTGACGGCTCCAGCACATTTGTAAATAAGCGATGGACCGAATACACCGGACTTTCTGTCGAGCAGAGTTCAGGTGCAGGTTGGCAGCGCGCGATCCATCCCGAAGATCTTGTGCGCCATTCCGAGAATTGGCGCATCTCCGTTGCGACCGGGCAGCTTTTCGAAGACGAGGCGCGCTTCCGTCGCGCCGCTGACGGGGGATATCGATGGTTTCTGGTGCGTGGCGTCCCACTTCGAGATCAGCATGGAAGCATTGTTAAATGGTACGGGACTCTCACGGACATTGAAGATCGCAAGCGTGCAGAACAAGAGCGCGAGCGATTGCGTAAACTTGAGGAAGATCTTGCGCACATCAATCGTGTGAGCATGATGGGGGAAATGGCGGCCTCGCTGGCGCACGAAATCAAGCAGCCGATCGCCGCCGCGATGACCAGCGCCAACAGCTGTATCGAATGGCTGGCGCATGAACCTCCCAACCTTGACCGGGCCCGCGCGGCAGCAGCCAAAATCGATAAATATGGGAATCGCGCGGCTGAGATCATCGACCATATCCGGTCGCTGTATAGGAAGTCTCCTGCACAACGTGAACTGATCGACGTGAACGAAATCGTCCACGAAATATTCACATTGCTGCAGGGTGAGGCTCTCCGATACTCCATTGCCGTGCGATCCGAACTTACTGCCGAACTACCCAAGATCAAGGCGGACCGCGTGCAGCTGCAGCAGGTCTTCATGAACCTCATACTCAATGCCATCGAAGCCATGCAGGACGAAGGCGGAGAGCTTACGGTGAAGTCGCAGCGGCAGGATTCTCAACTGCTGCTGTCGGTCGGCGACACGGGCATCGGACTACCAGAGGGAAACGTTGACCAGATCTTTTCTGCCTTCTTCACCACCAAGTCGCAAGGCAGCGGGATGGGACTGGCCATCAGCCGCTCTATTGTGGAGTCACACGGGGGCCGGTTGTGGGCAACCGCCAATGACGGACGAGGTGCAACCTTTCATTTCACCCTGCCGACCGAGGTGCTGTAGTCATCGAGTTTGGTTACCGATATTTTTGAGCTGGGCGTACTCGACTTTGGCTTGTCGATAAACGGGAAGATCGGGGTCGGCATCTTTCCATAGGGTAAGGAATTCTTCGTAAGACTTACGGGCGGATGCGTTGTCACCTATCATCTTCTGCGCGCGGCCGAGTTGCAGCCGGGCAAGGGGTCCGATGACATGTCTTACGCTAAAACCGGGATTGTCGATCAGCTTTTGGAATTGAACCGCGGCCGATTGGCCATCGCCGAGCGCCAGATACGCGAGTCCGCGGATGTAGGCGGGATACACCGAATCGACCACTCCTGTAAACGCCAGATCGTACTTGGCAATGTCGCGCAGAAGATCGATGGCTGCCGCCGGATCGTTTTGCCGCAGCTTGATTGCGGCCCGGATGGTGGGAATGAAGTAATGCTGCACGAGCGTGTCCTCGGGCCTTTCCACGCTGATCTGGTCTGCGAGTTTACCGGCTTCCGCTGTTTGTCCTGATCGCGCGAACGCGAGCGCCAGGGCGATCTTGCTATTGCGATCTAACGGGCTTCCAGCTGCCTTGCTTTCATAGCCTCGAGCTTGCATATCCTTTCCGACTTCGGCATCCTCCAGGGCCGAGAACACCACCCACCAGTCGGCATTGCTGGCCTTCGAGGTTGGCCCCAAAGCTTGCTGACGCAGACGTTCGGCGGAATGAAAGCGACCCTGCTGAGTCTCGATCACGGAATGTTCATACAGAAAGTCTTCTCGATAGCTCCCTTGCTCCTCCTGCTTGAGAATCTTTTCGACGTTGTCCCGGTCGCCTGTAGCGAATGCCACAATGAGTCTCTCCCGCCGGATTAGTGAATTGTCGAGTTTGAGGGCGTCCGCTTTTGCGAGCCATGACTTTGCCTCACTGAATCTGCTTGCGAACCTGATGGACTGGATCGCGGCACCGAAATAATAGGAGCTTGGCCGTAACCGTGCTACCTCAGCCGCTTCGTCAGCGGCGCGGTCGGGCTGGCCGAGATACACGAATGCAGCCCGCAGGTTGGCATGGCCGAGCACATCCCGGGGAAATATTTCTAAGAAGCGAAGCACAGAAGAATATTCTCTCTCCCAGTCGCCGGTCACCCGGCCGTAATAATCGATTTCGATATTCAACCGGTCTTTCTCGGTCAACCGGTCGCGGAGTTGATATGCACGCGTGTACGAAGCCGCCGACAACTCGGTGTTACCCATAAAAAGGTAAGCCGCGCCCATGCGCCAATACCCCAGCGCAAGGCTTGGATCTAGTTCGACAGCTCGCTGGAAGAATTTGAGCGCCCCCTCGGCGTCGCCCGCGAGGTAGGGTTTATTCCCTTGAGTGGCGGCCTGTAGAGCCTCGAGCGAAGCGCTGAGCGCTTTTTCCAGCGGCTGATTGAAACGCCCCAGCGAATCTGAGGGCTCCCCGAGCTTCAAGCGAAGGCGTACTGCTGTAACGCCCAGCTCGTGGACGATTTCATTCCTGCTATTAATGTCCTCCTGCTCCTCCGCCAAGGTCGCTCCCGAGCCGCAGTCGAGTGCCCTCATCTCCAAGCGATATCGATTACCGGCGTCGGCAATTGAATCAGAGATGACCATCCTGCTATTGGTGCTTCCACAAACCTGGCGTGCGATCTCTGGGGTGATCTTGGTGGTCGGCGCCAGTTTCAGTTGTCCCATGCTGGCGTACATTTTGTCCAATCCCAGCAGATTTAAGTATGGTGTCTGCGCCATTCCATAGCGCAATGCAGTGTTCAAAGCGTCGTCGAAAACAGGGTCGTTCGTTCGGTTGTCGACGTCGGCAAGCACGATCGTGTCGGTGGGAACGAGAGTGATGCGATGGCGGTAAACTTCGTAGCGCCAGATACTGAGAGCGCCAACCGCGAGCAGCGCACCCGCCGCCAACGCCCGCCGCGTCCACCGCCTTGCTGGACGGACCTCCCGCGTGATCCGCGCGAGATCATGTTTCAGTGCTGTCGCCGACTGGTAACGGCGATTGCGGTCCTTCTCGAGTGCCTTTGCCAGCACGAGATCGAGGCTGCGTGGCAGGCCCCGATGGCGTGGTCTGGCCGGAGCTGGAGGCTGATGCAGGATGGCTTCGTGAAGATCCGCGAGCGTTTGCCCTGTGAATGCCCGCTGCCCGCAGGACATCTCGTAAAGCACTAATCCGAACGAGAACAAGTCACTTCGGGTATCGAGTTCCTCATGCCGCACCTGCTCGGGCGACATGTATCCTGCTGTCCCCGCGGTAGTTCCCGTGCGAGTGAGCTCGTTCTTCAAACTTTCGGTCGAAGAAGGTTTGGGTACGATGGCGCTGGCTGCTTCAGCTCTCTCCAGGGCCACATCACTGCCGGCCAGTATCGCCAATCCGAAGTCCAGTATTTTTACCGTGCCAGACTTGCAGAGGAAAAGATTGGCCGGCTTGATGTCGCGATGAATGATTCCCTGGTCATGCGCGGCCTGCAAGCCCTCGCAAATTTGGGCCGAAATCTCTAACAGTTCAGGCAGAGGCAGCGGCTCTTGCTTCGAGGCAGCGAGGTGATCACGCAGGCTCTCTCCTTGAAGAAGCTCCATGGCAATGAAAGGCTGTCCCTCATGCTCCTCAATTTCGTAGATGGTGCAGATGTTGGGATGGTTCAGTGCCGAGGCGGTTTGGGCCTCACGCTCAAAACGCTTGAGGGCAACCGCATCACCGGCGAACTCTTCTGGCAAAAACTTCAGCGCTACCAGCCGGCCCAGTTTGAGATCCTCCGCTTTGAAAACCATTCCCATGCCACCGCCCCCGATGACATCGAGTACGCGGTAATGCGAAACCTTCTTCCCAGTAAGCCAGCTTGATTGAAGGCGCGCCCCCGCGGTGACCTCTCCGGGTCCGATTCCCGGCGCTGACTCCAGGCACTCGGTCGTGACCATCAATCGATAGCCACGCCGCGCCAAGGTCTCGATGTACCGAGGGTCGTCGGCGGAATCCCCTAAGGCGCGGCGTAGGGCCTTGATCGTCGCATTGATGCTGTGGTCGAAATCGACGACCGTATCGTCGGGCCACAGCCTCCCCTTGATTTCCTCGCGGGTGACAATCTTGCCCTCCCGTTCAAGGAGCACCCGCAAAACCTGAAACACTTGTTCTCTGAGCAGAACCTGATTGTTATGATCGGGTGCCTCAAGTGACCGCAGCTCGCCAGTGCTGAGGTCGAGCTCAAAGGCTCCGAATCGAACGCGGCCAGAGGGAACGGTGTCCATAGGAATCGCACACGAAATGCAGAATCACGAAACTGTACCAATGCAACCCCGGAATTGTCGAAAACAAGGCACCAGACTGCCCCCGGTCGCTCGGCGAATCTCCTTAAGAATCAATAACTTCCTTATTTCACTCCTGTTTCACTGCAAAATCACCGCTGCTCCATTTACGCCCGTTCCCCCTTGCGGTAAACAGGCGAGCATAGGGATTGATCAAACGATATGGGGTTCGCGGCACGCCAGTAGATGAGAGGTCCAAGTTGATTGCCATTATCGATGACAATGAGTCGATGCAGGACTCACTGTGTGACCTAATCGAGTCGGTGGGACTTGAGGCACAATGCTTCGGCTCAGCCATGGCGTTCCTCGAATCCGATTTGCACCGCAGGGCCGAGTGCCTGATCGTTGACATCCGCATGCCGAAGATGTCGGGTCTGGAATTGCAGGCCAGGCTGAAACAAGAGAAATGCAACGTTCCCATCATCTTCATTACGGCGTTCGACGATGCCGAGATACGGGTTCAAGCCATGAAGGAGGGTGCCGTCGATTTCCTCGCAAAACCATTCAATCATCAGCTCTTGCTCAAAATGCTGCGAGGCACCCTCGATAGTGAGACGTATGGCGTCGGCTCACCGCGCTTTGCGATTGCGTCCTGAAGCACATTTGGTTCTTCATGAAGTCATCGAGATCGTTTCCCACACTCGAATACGGCTTCCTCTCCGTGAGGGGTGAAGAATGACTCACTGGGGCGCGCTGCCCATCGCATCCAAGAGTTCGTCATGGGCCTGCAAGTAGTCCATCTGTGACTGCAGTAGGAGCGCTTTGGCGTCGTATTCCTGGGCCGCTGCGGTCTCCGCCTGTGAGTTCAGCGCCGCTCCCCGTATTAGTTCCTGCTGACGCACGCGGTTCGACTCAGTACGCAGAGCCAGCACTTCTTCCGATACCCTCAACATCTGCCGCGTCCTTTCCAGCTTGTTGTAAGCCGTCTCGACTGACAGATCGACCGCATCCGTCAGCTTCGCCAAGTTCTCCTTCGCTTGGGACAACTGCGCCTGACGTTCACGCAGTACGCCGTGCTTACGTCCACTGTCGAACAGATCGTAGCCGAAGTGAACACCAAACGTTCCGAAGTTGCGCGCCAGGAAGGGAACATTTTCCTGGTAGCTGTAACGGGCAAAGGCCTCAACATCGGGCACCCAGATATCTGTTTTGGCCAAACCGACTGCGGCCTCCGCTTCTTCCACCTGGGCTCGAGCAGCAAGGATCTCGGGGTGTGACTTCACGGCAGCAGTAACGCAATCGTTACGTGGGCAAGTCCCCTGAAATTCGGGAACACCCGGATCAAGATCGAGCGCGGTGGCCAGTGGCAGGCCAATCAGGTCGTTGAGCTTCAGTTTTAGATCTGTCAACTGGAAATCGGTCGTCAGCAGCTCCTGCTTGGTTTGCAACTGCTGGGCACGGCTGTCGATCAGGTTTTCTTCCAGTGAACTGCCGAACTTTACTTGTTCGACGCGCTCGCTTTGAAGGGCTTCGGAGGCCTTTATTCGCGCTTCGGTGGCGCTACGATGCGCCTGAACAATCAGGATCTGGTAGTAGACCTGATGAACGGCGAGTGCCACGTCGTTTCCGGTAAGCTCGGCCTTCTCCCGCGATGCTTTTAGCTCGGCCTGGGCCAAATCGTTTTCCCGTCTGATCTTGAACAGAGTCGTCAACGGCTGGGTGATCTGGGTGCCGCTGGTCGTAAAGTTCTTGCCGCCCTGGCTGATGATCGCGTCTACAGGTGGAATCGGCGTTCCCCCGGCGATGCCGAGACTACCCGACTTGATCTGGATCAACTCTGTGTCGGTCGCATGCATGAAGGTGCTGTCATTTCGTATTGATGGAAAATAGGAACTCTTCGCGACCTGCTTCGCGCGCTCTTTTTCCTCGACCGTATAGCCGGCGATGCGGATATCGTGGTTGTGCTTGAGTGCTAACTGCACGGCTTCCTGCAATGTAATCTGGCGCGGCGGAGGCCCCGCATTGCTTTTTTCCTGGGCCGCTCCAATGCAGGCGGAAAAGGCCGTAGCTGCTAACACGAGTAATGCGGCATTTCTTTTCATTGATTTGTCCTCTTCCCGGCGCCGGGAATCTGTTGCGCGGCGCTGAGATCGCCGTAGTTCAAAGGTGATTTGCGCAGCAAAGCGACGAGGATCAAGGCGCAAAAACAACTCCAGGCGATGAGTAGAAATCCGTCGACCAGGCTCAAGCTGTACGCCTGGAGCCGCAGCCGGGCTCCAAGCAAATCAATGGCGCGCGCGCTTGCGGCGGCAATACCGGAGGATTTCGCGTAGAGGCCCGCCGTCATGGCACGAATGTTCTGATCGGTGATCCAGTTGCCACCGCTGACGTGAAGTCCCAAGAGGTTCGAGTGCAGCTTCTCCCTCTGGGCCAGGAAGTGGCCCATGTAAATGGCGCCTGCCGTGCCGCCGAACAGACGAATGACGTGAAAAAACGCCGAAAAGCTGAGGGCCCACTCTGCTTTTGCCAGGCCGCCGGTGAAGATTGCCTGGAGCACAATGCAGCCGACCAACCCGATGAAGGCAAACGCTTGTCCGACGCCAACTAGCAATTCCGTGCGGTAAAAGTTCTCCGCAGCCCAGGCAGTCGTGTATTGGGAGCACATCCAGGCAGCGAACGCCGTACATGCGAGGCCTGCAGCGAACAGCAGGCGTGGATCGAATTTGCGCAATAGCAAGAGCGCGGCAATGAAGGCAATCGGAAGGAGCGGAATCGCGCTCCAGATAATCGCGGGACCAATCTGGTCAGCCTCAAAACCGTGAATGCCCAATGATTGCGGAATGAGGATGATGGTTGTACAGAGCGTGAAGCGAAACCAGAACAGCAGACAGCCAAGCACAATGGTGTTCCACTTCAGCAGGTAAGGCAGCGCCACAAGAGGGTTAGGAGCACGCAGCCTCCGAACCAGGGAACACAGCAGGAAGAGAGAACCCGACCAAAAACAGGCATTGAACACGCCCGAGCGCCACCAATCCAGTCGCTGGCCTTGCTGAAGAGCAATGAAGATCAGAGCTAGTCCGGCACTGAGATAAAGGAAGCCAACGAAGCTGGGCGCCGGGCCGCTTTTCTTGCGTGGTGGCAGCGGCGGAATTCCAAAGTAAATGCATATCATCATTGCCGGTGCAATCGCAGCGGAATTCCAGAACATCCACTGCCACGATAGGTGGTCCCTGTACCAACCGTAGAGCGAAGGCGCGATATTCACGCCTCCGTCCACAAAAATCGCGTAGAGGGCGATGGTGAAAGGAAGATATCGCAGCGGAATGTTGCGAAGAGCGAAGGTCAGTGTGAGCGGATAGAAAGTGCCTGAGGCCATCCCGGCAACGATCAGCGCAGCAACGAGAAGACTGTAGCTGTGAATGAGCGGGAGAAATAGAGAGGTTACAGTGAAGAGTCCTGCGGCAAACAGTAGCACGCGGCGTGGCCCCAGCAGTCCTCCGAGATAGACAGTGAACGGGCCGATAAACATGAGCGACGCATTGAAGGCACTGTCGAGCCAGGCACCGTCGTCGAGGCTTATGCCAACATGGCCTTTCAAATCGGCAAGGCCGAGACTGAGCATGCGGCCGGCGAGGGTAACGAGTCCGGCGCCAGTAACGACTCCCAGAATACCGAGAAGAGGACGTGTCGATACTTCAGACGGGATAGCCGCTGCGGCCGCATGCGCGATCTCTAGCGCGGACGGGCGAACTGTGATGGTCGAAGCTGCCATAGATTTCCGGTTATCGTCTAGTGCTGACGGTTGCTAGCACAGAAAGTCCGGGACGCAGAGTCGCCGCGACGGCCGGATCGTCCAGCGCAATCTTGACGGGAACACGCTGCACAACTTTCGTGAAATTGCCAGTAGCGTTGTCGGGTGGCAACAGAGCGAACTGCGATCCGCTGGCTGGCGCGATCTCGACCACTTTGCCGCGAATGCGTTGTCCGGGATATTCGTCAATACGCAGTTCGGCAGCGTCCCCAATTTTCACGTTGGTCAACTGTGTCTCGCGATAGTTCGCTTCGACCCACTTTGTGAGAGCAACAAAGGAGATTACTGGGGTGCCGGGGGAGACGAGTTGCCCAGGCCGAACTTGCCGTTCGCCCACAGTGCCGTCGTCGGGAGCGTAGACTTTGGTGTAGCCAAGGTTCACCTTAACCGCAGCAAGGTTAGCCTGCTTGGCTCGCAGATCAGCCTGAAGTTGCGTCTCCTGAGATTCGAGGACGACTTTGCTGCGCCGCTCGGCCTCGGCACCGAGTTCACTACTACGCAGCACGGTTTGCGCCTGATTGAGATCGGCGTCACGGCTGGCAAATTGTGCTGACAGGTTTCCTTCTGTCGCGACTGCGGCTTCCAGATTTTGCTCGGTCGTCGAGTGAGTCTGATACAACCCTTCCTGGCGTTTCCGTTCCGAGCGCGCCCGAATCAACTCAGCCTGCACAGCTTCCTTGCCAGCTTCGGCGGCTGCAATCTGTGCTTTTGCCTGATCGATGCCTGCCAGCGCTTTCGCAATGCGCGTATCCTGCAACTGGCGCTGCCGAAGATTCTCCTCAATGCCGGCACGCGCCGCCTCAACCGCCGCTTTGGCCTGATCCACCTGCGCCTGATAGTCATCATCCTGCAATTCGACGAGAAGATCGCCCTTATGTACTTGCTGGTAGTCCGCCACGTCAACTGCGCGCACGATGCCCGCCACCTTCGTGCTGAGCGGAGTAAGATCACCGCGAACGTAAGCATCATCCGTGACCTGTTCGACCTTGCCGCCTTCCCACGCATTCCAGTTGCGCGTGATGGTGATCAAGACGGCCAGAGCCAGAAGGAGCACGAAAATGGGTGTTAGGTAGTTCTGCCACCTCGCGCCTCGGCTGGGAACTGCTTTGTCGGTATCAGTCTTAGGCGGCAGCGGTTGCGCGACGGGCCCCGCGGGTCCCGCGGACACTGGTGAGGTGGACATCAGATTTGCTCCCTGAGCACTAAGCGATCTCGAAGCGGTGGAGTTTCCATGATTCGGTTGAAGCAACTGCGGTTCCAATCACGACGACGAGGATCAACCGACGCAATCGCAGGCCTGAGCCCGCAAACGGAACAAATTCGTGGGTTTCTTGGAATGACGGACCATTGAGTTCCATGACCGCCATGTCACATGACACGTGACACTTGACACCGCTTCCCGGGCAGGTCACGGGCCCAGGAGCAAGCACTTCTCGAAATTGCGATCAAGAGTAGTAAATGGCTAGGGGAGACGTGCAGTCTTGCGCCGCCTGCGAGCTTGATGGTGCTGCTCGATTGGAACCATGCTTGCTGAAGAGCCTTGTCGTTGAGACAGTCGCACCCAACTCAAATTTCGCCATAGTTGAAAGGAATCCCAGTGAACCAGAAGAAAATTCTTGTAATCACTCTGACGTTAGTCGTGTTCGCGGCGGCAAATTCGGCATTGGCACAGAATTCGACGCCTGCCAAGAAGGACACGGTCAAACCCTCGGCCTCAAGCGACCCGTCTCAAGCGAATCCTGATGACTTCGTTGACCTCCTGCGCAAGGATATTAGATCCCAAAAGAAACAGATCATCGCTGAGAATATGGAGTTGAGCGACGCTGAGGCCGAGAAGTTTTGGCCCGTCTATGATCAATACGCGGGCGATCTCTCCAGGATCTACGACGGGAAACTTGCGTTGCTGAAGGACTACGCCGCCAACTACAGCAGCATGACAGATGACCAAGCCGAAAATTACATCCGCAAACGTGCTGACGTTGAACATTCAATCATGCAACTGCGATTGAAATACATTCCCGCATTCCGCAAAGTGCTTTCAGGCAGGGAAACCGCGCTGTTCTATCAGCTCGACTGGCGGCTGGGTCTCGCAATCGACGTGCAGCTGATACAAGTGCCGCTCATCAATCAGTAATCGCCACCATTCTGAGGGCATTTCGGGTGATGAAGCGTCTCGCACGGAATGGCAGTGGTTGCACTCGCAATCTTTTGACCCGCGAATGCTGGTCAACTCGCCGGTTGTCGTAACCGGACGGATTCCGGGTATAGCGAACTCACTGCCGAGACCTGTGGAATTTCTTAGCCAAGCTCTTGCGGCGACCATCCTCAGCACCCTGACCCTCGCCATAGAGTGTGCAGGAATGGCCGTCCTCATCCATCGGGTGCGAGCTTACTTTGCGCGTGGGATCAAGACGCAAAGCCTTGGGCATACTGCCGTGCTCATGATTCGGGTCACAAGCGTGGCGATTCTCTTACACCTGCTACAGATCCTGCTATGGGCAGCCTTTTATCGGCTCCAATGCCTCAGATCGTGGGAGGCCTGCTTCTATTTCTCGGCGACCAGCTACTCCACCGTCGGATACGGCGATATTGTTCTTCCGCCAGTCTGGCGCCTGCTTGGACCGCTAGAGGCCATCATGGGTGTCTTGATGTGTGGAATTTCCGTAAGCGTGTTGTTCGCCATTGCAACGCGGCTGATCGGAAACGAGGCCCAGTTGTCGGCGGGCGCCCGATCTTAGCGGAATCCGAACACTCCACGGACCAACTGGCTGCCACCACCTGGGTTTATCTCAATTCGGTGAGAAATCGCGAATTAAGCCGAAGATGCTGTTACGGTGAACAAAATTGGATAGTTGGTCGGATGCCGTTTCGAGTAAGCAGGAGCCTCGCGCCGGTCCCCTTAGAAAGGTTATCCTCCATGCCTGCGCCAATATTCTCTCTCAGTTTTGTCCGAGTCGCGTTTATGTGCAAGCACCCAGAAGATAAATCGTCGTGTGCCGACACTCAGAGCGAGGGTAAGTACAACCACGACTGCTAACGCCAGCCAATCAACCAAGTGGGAACCGAAGCCGTAGTTTGTGAGCCAGTACATTAAGACCGGTCGGCGTGCCCTATCCGCAGTGCGCTGCCTCGGTCATTTCGGGCTGGGCACTTCAATTTGCGCACGACGCTCCGCCCAGCCCGCGGACAACGGAGTTAGTAGTTTTTCAATCGCTCGTTCCATCGTGCGGTTCATTTCCGAGACCACGGCTGGCACATCGCGCTTGTCGACGTCTCCAGTCTCTGAAACCTCGTTGCTCCAAACGGGCTTTCCGGTGGCGATGCTGGTGACTTCGGCGGACATGGCAACCTGGACTTTGACGCCGCCCTGGTAGTCGAGTTCCTCGAGTTTCTCCAAATGTCCACTGAGCACGTAGTCGACATCCCGGCCTCCGTCATAGGACTGCACATGGGAGAAGGCTCCGCTGGCACGCAGGCGTTCGATGATCGCGTTGGTCACGAAATCACGCGGGTCCATCGCCCAGCGGTTGTAGGCATAGAAGCCGATCTGCTCTGGAGATGTCCTATAAACAATCGCTGTCTGACGCAGGTAGGTGGGCGCGCGGAATTCACGGATCGCTAGAGTCGCGTGCGCCGTCGCCGCAGCGGGCGGATCAGGCGGCGCAGGCAGGTTAAGAGTGTAATAGTTTGGGTATTTCACTCTTCCCGCGCAGCCGGCCAGCATCGCCAAAGCTGCCAGACTGAAGACAATCGTCGTCAGAGTTTTTTTCATGATAGCCATCCGCTAGGCCTCGTGTCGGAGCAGGCTCGGCCCCGCTTTTTTCGTTCGATTCGCATTATTTCGGAACTTTCCGATCCTCCGGGTGCCTGATCCGAATCAGGCTCCACGGACGCTGTTTCACCGATTCGGTCAAGTCATCCAGGTTTTCGGTAGCAGTCCGCAGGTTGTCGATTGTGTCCTCAACCTTGTAATCATTTGCTTTCACGAGCACCTGCATGTCAGCCAGCAAACGCTTGGTTTCGAGCAAAGTCTCCTGCAGTTCGGCCAGATCTTTGCGTACGGGCTCGCGCACGTCGCTGACGGTGCCATTCACGTTTTGGATTGTTTCGTCGGCATGCTGGCTGAGCACATTCAACCGATCGGTAAGCCGGTCAATCTTGGGCCGCTCGGTCGCAAGCATTGCGTCGACGTTATCAAGCAAATCTCGTATCTTCCGCTGATTCGGTTGGCCCGTCACAGTATTCAGGTTTGCGAGCAGCGTGCGGGCATCTCCGCTGATTCCATGCAGTTCGCCTCGCACCTCGGTGATCAGTCCGTTGGCGTTGTCAGAAACGACCGTCAACTTGGCAGTGATGTCGTCAAGGCTCGCGGCCTCCTGCGATGGAATCGTGGAGCCTGGGAGTAGCCGCTTCGCATCGTTGCTGCCCGTGGTGATGGATAATGCCGCGCTACTCATCACGCTGACCAGCCCCAGCTTGGCCACGGATTTCTCGTTCAACGGAGTGTGTTCCTTCACGTCCAGCAGAATCTCAATCTTGGTAGGGTCAGAGGCGGCGGGCCGTACCGCCGTCACCTTTCCTACATCGATTCCGCCGAACAACACCGACGCCCCGGCTTCGAGCCCGCCGGCGTAACGGAGATATGTGCGGTATGGAACGGTGTGTACGCCAAGCTGCGCGTTGATAAGGTAGATGACCGTAAATGCCAGGACCGAGAAGCATCCCAGGACGAACGCTCCGACTTTCGCTTCCGTGGTCACCGGTAGACCTCCGCTGACTGCATGTATTTTTCGAAATAAGCCGTTACGCCGGGCATCTTCGCTATGTTTTCGGGTATGCGATCGAGAAATTGCCGCACTCGCGGATTCTGGCTCGCCTTGATCTCGTCCTTTGTGCCGACTGAGCTGAATGAGCCCTGATAAAGCATGGCGATGCGGTCCGCGATCCGGAACGCGCTCGGCAGTTCGTGGGTAACGACGATGACCGTCATTTGCATTGCTTCCTTGACCAGCAAGATCAGTTCATCGAGCTCCGCGGCAACGATGGGATCAAGCCCAGCCGATGGCTCATCGAGCACAAGAATCTCGGGACCGAGCGCCAGCGCCCGCGCCACGGCCGCACGCTTCTTCATCCCGCCGGAGAGTTCCTGAGGGAGCAACTTGCCAAAGTCGGCCAGACCAACCGCAGCCAGCTTCATCCAGACCATAAGGTCGACGATTGAGGGTGCGAGCCGCGTATGTTCACGCAGCGGTAAGGCGATGTTTTCTTCCACCGTCAACGAATTAAATAACGCCGCACTTTGGAAAGCCACGCCAATCGCGCGGAGAACCTTTTTGAGCTCGGACTTTGAGCAGCGGGTAATATCAGTTCCTTTCACGTGGATGCTGCCCGACTTCGGACGCTCCAGCCCGATGATCTGGCGCAACAAGGTGCTCTTTCCGGAACCGCTTCCACCGAGCAACACCATCGTTTCTCCGTGCTCGATGTCGAGATTCAGCCCATTCAGCACGCGACGCCCGTCGTACTCAACCACAAGATCGCGGACAGAAATGATTGGCATCACTGTTTCACCGTGAAATAAAAAATCGCGGTAAACACCGCGTCGGCAACGATGACGAGGAAAGTCGACTTCACTACCGCACTCGTAGTGGAGCGACCGACAGAATCGGGGCCTCCGCGGACACGGAATCCTTCCAGGCATCCGACGTTAGCAATTATCGTTGCGAACACCACGCTCTTGATGAGCCCCATAACTACGTCGCGCAAAGTAATGGAAGTCAACACATAATGGATGTATAGCAATGGCGACAGACGAGTGCTGAAGAACATAAACAGCCCACCGGCCAATATGCCGAAGAGATTCGCAATGATGCTGAGGCAAGGGACGGAAATCAAAGCGGCCAGATACTTGGGTGCGAGGACAAACTCTACTGGCTCGAGCGCCATAACGCGGAGGGAATCGAGTTCCTCAGTCACCTTCATCGTCCCGATCTCCGCCGCGAACGCCGACCCCGAGCGCCCACTCACCGCAATCGCGGTGAGTAGCGGTCCGAGTTCTCGTGTGAAGCCAACCGCGACCAACTCAATGACATAGTGCAACGCTCCAAAACGGCGAAGTTCCGAGGCTCCCTGCATAGCCAGAATGAATCCCGTGCAGATCGCCATCAATGACACCATCGGCATCGCGTCCACGCCGATTTCCAGCATTTGTTTCACGGTGGTCCGCCAGCGGTAACGATTTCCCACAAAGGGGAGTGCCTGCCCCATCGCCCGGAGCGTGGCCCACCATTGAATGTTCAGACTTCCGACGTAGTCGAGATGTTCGATTGTGCTTTCGCCTACACTTTCGAGAACATTTGCCATCAAGACACCTTTTGTCCCGAACCGCTCACCTCGAACAGGGCCAGCATTCCGGTGACCTCGAAGAGCCGAAGCCCAGCACCACTAAGCCCCTGCAATCGGAAGTTGGTCTGGCGATGGCGAGCGATTCTCAGAGCTTCAATCAGAGTCGCGATCCCAGACGTCTCAATGTAGGAAACGCCGGCTAAGTCGACGATGATCTCAGGCAATGCCTCTTGCGACAAAAGACTCCGCAGGCGATCGCGAAGATCGGGCGACGAGTCGACATCGACTCGGCCAGTCAGCCGGACCACGGCGTCCTTTCCCAGTTGATCTACTGAGATCGTCAGGTTAGTGCTTGATGGAATTGCAACCCGCGTCACGGTTACTCCAGTCGTTCTCTACGATTTAAATATGTCGATTCTGATTTACACCAGTGGCATTTACGCTCAGGTGCCTGCATGCGGCCTTCCAAAATCGTCACCGCAAGAAGGCAGCGCATCGGAATCCTATTCTTCCCCTACGAAATTGAGAGCGAGAGTGACGGTCCTGGCGGTTGGCAAGACAAGTGCTTTAGATAGCGCGTGGACACCGCACTTTCGTCGACCAGCGCCAGTGGGAAACCGATAGTCTGATGTCACGAGCAATGACGCTTCTGTCAAAGTGACTGACACGCAGATGGCGCTCAAGCCGCAACGATGGTCCTTGAAGCAAGGTGCGCAGGTGGCTGCCTGTTGCGCAATTGTTGCAGCTGCAATGGCCCGGGGGTTCACCGCCGACACCCAGCCAGGTACATATCAGCTTCCCTCGAACTCGGAAGTCATTGGCTACCTCCTTCAATCGGTGAACTGGTACCGCCATGTGTACACCGAACGGCAGGTTGCAAACGAACCGGCCGACTTAGTGTTTCTCGATGACGATCAAGCGATCGAACGACAGATCGTGACGCTCTCGTTCGAGTTCGCCAAGTCGGACGCCATGCTGGAAACGAGCACCGCTTTTTCGCGTGGCCGACCTCCCTCCTCAGAACCTCCTCCTGCTGATCTTGCGCACTTTGTGGAATTAAAGAACCGAAATGATCAACTGAGCCAGGAAGCAATCGAGGAGATGAAGAACCTCGACAACACACTGAACCGGACCAAGGGGGCCGACCGCAGGAAATTGAAGGCCGCTGAGGAAGACGTTCAAACTCGATTGCAGCTCCTGGACGCAGTCGCGCAGGGCCTCAATGATCTGGTCGAGTTTGTCCAGAGTCCCGATGGAGGACAAAGCCACAGGGGACATTTGGATTCAACCATCGACGACCTCGAACGATCGATACCGGAAGTGACGGACCCGTCAGTTTCCTCGGCGACAGTGCCCTTGCACGCGGCAAATTCTGACACGGCGGGCCGTGAGGCCGGCATCCTCGGGTTGGTGTCGGATGTCTCAGAGATGAAGCGCAAGCTTCACGTCGTTGACGAAAAGATACGCCTCACCGATAGCTTAATGCTATCCGCGAATAATCTGCGAATCCCGCTGGCCGATTTCATTACTCACCTCATTCAGAGTGCGGCCACAAGCAACTCGCAGACCAGCGATCTTTTGTCGCTACGCGAACAGAAGTCGCATCTCGATGCCATTACCGTCAACCTCAAGGAGTTGTCTCCAGTCATCGTCGCGCTCGATAAGCAAAAAGTCCTGCTGGCCGAGTACAAGTCACACGTGCTGCCGTGGCGAATGACAGTAGCCGCCCAGTACAGGCAGGCGTGGAAACAACTAGTGGTCCACCTGATCGTCGTCTCGGCGATCCTGGCTCTGATACTCGTGATCGGCCAGCTTTCACGACGTTTTACGCTGCGGCATGTGCACGATCCAAATCGGCGACGGTTCATAAGTATGAGCCACCAATTTCTGACTCTGTTCGCCATCACGGTCGTCATCGTGTTCGTGCTTGCCTCGGACTTGAGGTCGGTCGCAACCTACTTTGGGCTTCTGAGCGCCGGACTTTTGCTCGCACTCGAAAATGTAATTCTTGCCACTCTCGGCTCTCTCCTTTTGGTTGGGAAGCGCGGAATCAGAATTGGCGACCGTGTGCGGGTCTCAGGGGTCACCGGCGATGTCATCGACATGGGCCTGCTGCAATTCCAGTTGAGAGAATTTGATTTAGAGAACGGAAGATACACGGGTCACGTGGCAACTTTTTCGAATTCGCTGGTTTTTGTATCTCCCGCCACGGGTCTGGTGAGATTTGATTCTGCTCCGGAGAGGACCTCACAACCGGCAACGAGCAAGAGCGGAACAGAACCGCAGGCAGACGAACGCGTTTCGGTTGCGGGTGACTAGAGTTAGAGATTCGGCTCAGGGCGCTGAATATGGGGACCGCAACGTCATTCGATTGACTTTGGCTTTCCTGTCACGATCATGACACCGCCCTTTTGCTCCGGCACTTGATTGCTTACGTCTCTCCCGAGACGATTCCCAGTAAATCCGGCTTTCAGCCTGCGCCCTGATGCTGATCGACGGCTCAGGTACCAGTACTTCGCTATGGCACTGAGTTTGCTTAGACGAGGGGTGGCATGCTGGAACGCCCGCAAGCTCCCCGCTCTGATCAAACACTCTCGAGCTTATGAGGTGAGATGACGATGCAAGTGGCGCTCATGGTCCCCTGTTACATTGACATGTTCTATCCACGCGTCGGCATAGCCACCCTCGAACTGCTCCACGGGGTGATACAAATTCGCCGATCCGCAAGACATGACGTGCAAGACAAGATCTGCGAGACATGATGTGCAAGATTTGCTCGAGTTCGCGCAAACAAATTAAATATGGAGATCAGAAATGCTCAAAGGCTTCAATTATCCACTCACTCCAAAAGGCAAATCCACGCTGAATCCACCTCCCCCCTGGTACTACTCTTCAGACTTCCTCAACATTGAATTCTGGTCGGAACCCGCTGCCGTGGCGGATCTGTTGCCTCCCGGTCTCGACCCCGATCGCTCCGCAAATGGCCACGCCAACGCTCTTTTCTACGATTGGCAGTTTAGCGGGAACGACGACGAATATCTTGACCCGGCCCGTTATCAGTACCGCGAGTTCTTCATCCTCGTAGATGCATTGTTCCAGGGCAAACCGGTTGCTTACTGTCCATATATTTTCGTGGACAACGACGCGGCGATCGCCCGCGGTTGGACGCAGGGTTATCCCAAACGCCTCGGCCAGGTTTTTCAGACCCGGTATTACGCTGCGACAGGGAAGGCGGGACCTGCACTCGCCCCGGGATCCAAGTTCGCCGGGTCTGTGACGTCGAGCGGGCATCGGCTCGCCGAAGGAATTGTCACGCTGAGAGAACCGCTGACGGACGCGTCGCTACTGAAACAGAAGCCCGTCGTCAATCTCCTTCACACTCCGCGTCTCGCAGCGGACAAGCAGGACCAGCCGGCTGTTCACGAACTGGTTGAGAACATTCCTCACGACGTGAAGATTGAGCAAGCATGGATCGGCGAAGGTTCTTTGACTCTGCCGGTCGCCACCGGCGAAGAACTCTCGGACCTGTCGCCCATCCGTTGTGGAAAAGGTGTACGGGCCTCCCTGGCATACGTCGTCGATGATCTAAAAACGCTGAAGGATTTGAGAAGGTAATGCGGCGAGTGCCATAATTCTCCGGCTCTTTTATCGGCGTGGTGGGTGCGAAACCTTCATGGGTTTCGCGTCCACTTTCCGCAAGAGGGAAGGGTCGGGGATTCAACTGGGTTCGAGTAACTAGGTTCGGGAAAGGAATGACGACAATGGCAAAGAGAGTGGCTGACCTGCTGGTGGACGTGTTGTTGGAAGCCGACGTTCAGCGAATTTACGGAGTGCCGGGCGATTCGCTCAATGGCATCACGGATTCGCTTCGCACTCGCGAAAGCATCCAATGGATTGGCATGCGCCATGAGGAGGCAGCAGCGTTCGCGGCCGGCGCAGAGGCGCATCTCACCGGCAAGCTGGCGGTATGCGCCGGAAGCTGCGGGCCTGGGAACATGCACTTGATCAATGGCCTTTACGATTGCCAGCGCAGCCGCGTCCCGGTTCTGGCCATCGCGGCGCAAGTTCCAAGCGCTGAAATCGGGAGTGGGTATTTTCAGGAAACGAATCCGGAACAGATTTTCGCCGGGTGCAGCCATTATTGTGAGCTGATCTCGCAGCCCGAGCAGATGCCGCGTGTGCTCGAGATTGCGATCCAGACTGCGATTTCACGGCGTGGCGTTGCCGTCATTGTGATTCCAGGGGATGTGGCCTTGCGGGATGCGGTTGAGCAACAACCGCGCTTGCTTTTTGCCCCGCCGAAACCGACGGTGTGCCCGTCTGATGACGAACTACGCGAACTTGCCGAAGTTCTCAATCGCTCAAAGAAGACAACCATCTTTGGGGGTGCAGGGTGCGCTGGAGCTCACGGCGAACTGGTTGAACTCGCGGGCAAGCTGCAGGCTCCCATTGTGCACGCTTACCGGGGCAAGGAGTTCATCGAGTATGACAACCCGTTCGATGTAGGCATGACCGGCCTGCTCGGATTCTCATCCGGCTACCACGCAATGATGAGCTGCGATACGTTGGTGATGATCGGCACCGACTTCCCCTATCAGCAGTTCTTTCCGAAGAACGCGACCATCGTGCAGATAGACATTCGGGGCGAGCAAATAGGGCGTCGCAGCAAAGTTGATTTTGGCTATGTGGGAGACACAAAGGCCACGCTGCGAGCGCTGTTGCCAAGGCTGCAGCAGAATCAATACGAAGCACATTTGAAAGAATCACTCGAGCACTATCGTAAGGCACGCCAGGGTCTGGACAAGCTGGCCAGCGGCGATTCCGGAGCAAAACCTATCCATCCACAGTATGTCGCAAGCGTGATTGATCAGCTCGCATCCCAGGATGCCATCTTCACCTTCGACGTGGGAACGCCGGTCATCTGGGCGGCGCGCTATCTCCGGATGAATGGCAAGCGCCGGCTCGTTGGTTCTCTCACCCACGGCTCCATGGCCAACGCATTACCGCAAGCCATTGGCGCACAAGTCAGCCACCCTGGCCGGCAGGTAATCTCAATGTCCGGCGATGGTGGCTTGGCGATGCTTATGGGCGAACTGCTTACGTTGCGGCAGCACGATTTGCCGGTGAAGCTGGTTGTTTTCAAAAATGACTCGCTCGCCTTTGTGGAGCTGGAAATGAAGGCCGGCGGCTTTCTCGATTTTGCAACCACCCTTAAGAATCCCGACTTTACAAAGATTGCGGAGGGAGCGGGCCTCCTGGGTCTCAGAGCCGAAACTTCGGACCAGGTAGAACCGGCGATCGCACAAGCTCTCAAACATGACGGGCCGGCATTAGTTGAGGTTCAGGTGTCACGTCAGGAACTCTCGATGCCTCCAACCATCACGTACGAGCAAGTCAAGGGCTTTGGAATTTTCATGCTGAAGGCCGTGCTGAGTGGACGCGGCGATGAAATCATCGATCTCGCGAAAGTGAACCTGCTCCGCTAGTCGATTCGGAGTCCAGGCAACAAAGAAGATAAGGATAAAGCTGGATTTGGTCCTAGGAGCGCTGAATAGCAGGCGCCAGTGTGACTATTCGTGAGCTATCATCACCAGTCGGAGGGTTATCCCATCGGGGAGAGTCTCGACAAATAATCCATCTCCAGCTCGCCTTCATAAGTTTCGGCGCCGGCCTTCAATACTTCCATCACACGCGATTGCGTCACCTCGCTAGCGACGCTCAAATCGGACTCATGGGCTTCCACCAGAAGCCCCTCTGCCATGGAACTAAACGCTCCAGTATCGACGGCCGCCTTGGCGTGAGCGATGGCATGCGCAGGAAATGACGCGATGCGGTGAGCCAGTTTCTCGACAAAAGGAGTCAGCTCATCCGCCGGCAGCGCGCGATTGATATAGCCGTAACGTTCCGCCAGCTCCGCCGAGAAATCATTGCAGCCCAGGAGCACCTCCAGGGCGCGTCCGCGCCCCATGAGCCGAGGCAATCTCTGCGTAGAGCCTCCACCCGGAACCAGCCCAATCGCCACCTCTGGTTGACAGAAGATCGCTTCGTCAACGGCAGCAAAACACATGTCCATGGCCAGCGCGATCTCACTCCCTCCGCCCCGGGCCCGTCCTTCGACTTTGGCGATAGTTGCCTTGGGCATGTTCCTGAATCGTTCGCCGATCGTCTGCGTGAGACGAAAGCTCCGCGTATGAGACACCACTTTGGAAGCGGCTCCAACCCGGCCCAAGCCAGAGTGGGCTATAAAGAAATCAGGAAGCGCGCTCTGCACGACCACAACCCGGACGCTCTCATCGGTCTCGAGTTCTCTGCCGAGTTTGTCGAATTCCTGCGACAGAACTTCATCAAGAAGATTAATCGGCGGGTGATTGATGCTGACGAATGCGACTCCAGAATCAAACCTGAACCGGAAACACTTGTAGTCAGAATATTGCATGGGAGTGGCTCGATTTCGCTTTCTCAGCCGTTCTCCACGGGGTTAGTCAGGAGACCGAGCCCTTCGATCTCCACTTCGTAGATATCTCCGGCCTTCATGAAGACGGGTGGCTTACGCGCCGCTCCGACGCCGCCCGGCGTGCCGGTGATAATCACATCGCCCCGCTCCAGGGTCATCGCGACACTGATCGTTGCAATCAGCACCGGGACACTGAAGATGAGCAGGTCGGTGCGCGAATCCTGCATCACGCGGCCATTTAAACGGCCCTGGATGCGCAATCCGTGGGCCCCAGGTGGCACGGCATCAGGCGTCACCAGCCACGGGCCGAACGATCCGGTGCCATCGAAATTCTTGCCCATCGTCCATTGCGGTGTGCGGACCTGAAAATCACGCATGGTCGCGTCGTTGAACAGGGAGTAGCCCGCCACGTGATCGAGGGCCTGCTCCTGGGAGATGCGGCGCCCCGGCTTGCCGATCACCACGGCCAGCTCGGCTTCATAGTCGAGCGCAGTTGATTCGCGGGGCCGCCGGATCGGCTCTTGATGAGCGATCAGACTCGATGCGAAGCGGGCAAAAATTTCCGGATACTCCGGCTTCTTCAGCCCGGTCTCCTGCAGGTGATCGTCGTAGTTGAGACCGACGCATAGAATTTTCGGCGGTGCGGGCACCGGCGGCAGCAACCGGACAGCCTTCAGGTCGACTGCCGGGGATTGCCCGAGGTTTTTGCCGATGCGCAACAGGTCTGCGCCTTGCGCGATCAGCTCCGGCAGAGTGCCTGGAAATCCACTGTCTGACCGCGAGAGGCCGTGCCAGCCCGAGCCTTCATCCGCGGCAATTCCCGCGACTCCACGTGTTTCAAAATTGGCGATGCGCATACGGTAATCCTTTAGCTCACCTGCGGACGACTCAGTTCTTCGAGCAGGAAAATAAACGACTCATAGGGCCGCCCGGACGATTTACCTGCGGCATCTTTTAAGGTCGCGTCAACTCTTCCAGCGCGTAAATGAAGGACTCATACACTTTGCCTGTAGTTTGGCGCATACCCAACTCGCAGGTCCGATTTGCAGAAACGAAGCAGGTGTCGTCCCCGGAGCTCTGGATTTGTACGATTGTGTCGCGTGTGGCGGAGTGAACTAACTCTGGATGCAGCAGGCCGCGGTCGCCAGCAGTGCCGCAACAAGTCGTTCCCAAAGGAATTTCAGCGCTGGCAGCTAGCGCGCTGGCGATTTCGAGCAGGGTCTCACTGAGACCGAGGTGCGTCGTCGAACAGGTGGGATGGACGAGAATCTTGGGAATCGTTTTGTGAATGTTCAGTGCGGGCAGAAGGTCTTTGCACCACGCGATCGAATCGATAATGGTGATAAGTTTTAGTCGATTCTTACGGTCATCGTCGAGATGCTCTAATATGTCGTCTTTGAGGCCGAGCGTGCACGAAGCCGCGTCCACCACTACCGGCAGCTTTCCTCCGTCACTCCAGCGCCACAGTGCATCGCTCATCTGTTCGGACATCCATGTCTGCCCGCGCTTGTAGCCC
>Ga0209006_10000523_pt1 | contig 35931 bp, 26 predicted proteins | sample JacPin_JW_Ref_O2_FD_188567 | JGI IMG/M metagenome (GOLD analysis project Ga0209006, IMG submission 188567) | Forest soil microbial communities from Algoma, Ontario, Canada - Jack Pine, Ontario site 1_JW_Ref_O2 (SPAdes) (version 2) | ecosystem: Environmental > Terrestrial > Soil > Boreal... | reverse complement strand
CTACAACTGGCATCGTCCCCATGGTAGTCTCAACCACGCTCCACCTATCAGCCGCTCTGGCTTAGAACAGGACAACCTGTTGAGACTCCACAGCTAACTTATGCCGCGCCTACGGCGCTGGCGTGCTGGTTCAAAACGAGAAGAGAGCCGGCGAGACGCCGGCGCTACCCGTCGATCCCGCAGCGCGGGATTTCAGGATGAATCGTCCTGCGAGACGCATTACCAAAACCGGGTGATCGCGCAGGATTTCAAGAGAGCCAGCTGACTTCTACGCGTTCTAACGCTCGGGCGCTGCCGGTTTCAGCGTGGATGGCGGCGGCGACGAGGGAGCCTTTGTTGCGGGAGCGGGCGTCCCTGGCGTGGCCGGAGCCGGCGCGCTCGAAGACGCTGGCGCCGAGCCGTCCGGCGGCAGCATCTGCTTCAATTGCGGATACTCGTCGGACATGCTACGCAAAGTGGCAATAGCCGCGTTGCCTTCAATCTGCTGCCCTGCCACGCGCATCTGCTGGTCCACGTCGGGCATCTCCTTCACGACGCGTTGGCCGATGGGCGATTCGTAGAACTTCGTCAATGCTTGTATCTCCTCCGTTGAGAAGTGCTTCGCATAGACGCTCACGATCGCGTCGTTGACCGCCGCGGGCGAATAACTGGCCTGGAATTTTTGCGTAAAAGTATCCATGAACTTCGGCAATTGTTCCGCGGGAAGCGCGCGCCCCAGTTCCGAGTGAACCCTCTCCGTGAAGAACTTCGCAATATTCTCGCTCATCTTCGAGGTGTCCGTTACGTCGAGCAAATGCCGGATCGCGGCATCTTTCGCGGGGTCAATTTTTTCCGCAGCCGGGGGAGCTTGCGCGGCCGGTTTTGCCGGAGCCGCCTGTCCGGGAGTGGAGTGCGGCGCCAGTGTTGGTGGTGTGCTGGCCGCGGGTGTTTGCGCCAGCGCCGGTCCCGCCGCAAATAAGAGGCCGGCGATCACGGTGGTTCGTAGCTTCATGGAATTCTCCTGTTCTTCGCTGCAGGCCCTAGGTCAGTGCTGCCATGACATGCGAATCCAAGAATCGTATCGAACGTGAGCGGCATATGCAATTCGCAGTCGTGATCTGCGGATTCACTTGGCCGGCGGTGGCAGGGCCGCGGCTGCTGTGATAACTTTTCAACCGGGAGCAACCTTTTGCGCAACTTTGTCAGGCTAAACGTCACGAGACGTGTGACTAGAAGTGTCATTCGAGATAGCACGCGTTACACCGTGCTCGGCGATTGCGCTGGGAACTCGCGCCGATGATATTCGGCGGCGGATATTCCTCAGGCGCGGTCCAGGATTTCGCGGCGGCGCGCCATGAAATGGTGGCGCGGCAAATCCGCTCCCGCGGCATCACTACTGCGCGCGTCCTCGACGCGATGGCTTCTGTGCCGCGTCACGAATTTGTTCCTGCGGCGGCACAAGCTTCGGCGTACTCCGATGAGGCGCTGCCGATCGGCGGCGGGCAAACGATTTCGCAGCCGTTCATGGTGGCTGCGATGACCGACGCGCTGCAGCTTTCCGGCACGGAACGCGTTCTGGAAATTGGCGGCGGCTGCGGCTATCAGGCGGCGGTGCTGTCGCTGCTGGCGCAAGAGGTGATCGCCGTGGAACTGCAGCCGGCGCTCGCTCGCGCTTCTCGGGAACGCCTGCAGCGGCTCGGTTACGCGAATGTGTGCGTCGAAGAAGGTGATGGTTCGCTCGGCTGGCCTGCTGGCGCGCCGTACGACGCGATTCTTGTTTCCGCGGCCGCTCCCGCGATTCCTCCGCCGCTTATCGAGCAGCTTTCGGTTGATGGCCGCCTGGTAATTCCCGTGGGCGGCTCCGATCAGCAAAATTTGCTGCGAATCGTAAAGCGCGCAGGCGGGCTGGCGCAGGAATCGCTGTACGCTTGCCGCTTCGTGCCGTTGCTCGGCCGCCACGGATGGCCTGCCAGCGTTCCGGATGCAGTCCAAGGATCAGCGGCGCAATGAACGCCCCTGTCTCCGCGCCCGAACTTTCCATCATCATCCCCGCCTACAATGAAGAGGGCCGGCTATCGCGCACTCTGGCGCGCATTCGCGAATATTTCGCCGGACGCCACGTTCCGCCGGGCGTCGCGCCCAACATTTCGCTCGAGCAGCTTGAAATTCTGGTTGTGGATGATGGATCGAAAGACGGGACGGTGCGGATCGCCGAAGAATGGGCGCGGGAGATGCCTTCCGTTCGGCTGGTCTCCAACGGAGAAAATCGCGGGAAAGGCTACAGCGTGCGGCACGGCATGCTCGAAGCGCGAGGCCGCCTGGCGCTTTTTACGGACGCGGACTTGTCATCGCCGATTGAGGAAATCGAAAAGCTGGTGGCTGCTCTGGCGGCCGGGAATGATATTGCAATCGGGTCGCGAGCGCTGGACCGCTCGCTGATTTCTGTTCACCAGTCGCGCCATCGTGAGTTGGCTGGAATGGTGTTCAACGGATTTGTGCGCGTGATCACAGGCTTGCCGTTTTCCGACACGCAGTGCGGATTCAAGATCTTCCGGCGCGAGCCTGCGCGCATCATTTTCGAACAGCAGCGGATCGAGCGATTTGGATTTGATCCGGAAATTTTGTTTCTCGCGAAGCGCCACGGCCTGCGCACCTCCGAAGTGCCGGTGCGCTGGGCGCATGACGCAGCCACCAAAGTGCAAGTGCTGCGCGATAGCGTCATGATGTTCTGCGATCTGCTGGTGATTCGCTGGAACTGGCTGCTCGGCCGCTACCCAAAGAAAAACGGCGGCGCGCGCTAGTTCGCAACCCTTCCTACGCGTCGCTGAATGACTGCCCGCGCGGCTGGTCTTTGGCCAGCGGCGGCGGAGCGCTCGGCTCGCTGAAATCGTTGGTCCAATGCCAATTGCGGATTTCCGGCAAGTCCTGGAAATGTTCGCGGATGTACGCGTGGTGCTCGTACAGTTTCCGATTGAACATATCAATCGCGTCCGACGCCTGCGAACGCAGCCGCGGCACGTGCTTCAATGCATCAATCGCGAGGTGGAACCGGCTCATTTTATTCAGCACCACCATATCAAACGGAGTGGTAGTGGTGCCCTCGTCGTTGAATCCGCGCACGTGGAAGCGGCCTTCGTTCGCGCGGCCGTGCACCATGCTGTGAATCAACCAGCGATAGCCGTGGAAGGCGAAGACCACATCCACATCGCGCGTGAAGAGCGCTTCGAAGGAAATATTGTCCATGCCGTGCGGATGGTCGTCGGGGCTCATAAGCGAGTTGAGGTCCACGACGTTCACTACGCGGACTTTGATACCCGGGACGTGTTTTTGCAGCAGCCAGGACGTGGCGCAGGCTTCGATGGTGGGCACATCGCCCGCGCACGCGAGGACAATGTCCGGCTGCGTGCCGCCGTCGTTCGTCGCGAAATTCCAGATGGAGGCGCCCTGGGAGCAGTGCGCGAGCGCTTCGTCGAAGGTGAGCCATTGCAGTTGGGGCTGCTTTCCGCAGGTGACGACGTTGACGTAATTGCGGCTGCGCAGGCAGTGATCGACAACGTTCAGCAGACAATTGGCATCGGGCGGATAGTAAACGCGAGCGACTTCGCTGCGGCGTTGCAGCGCGTTGTCCACAAATCCCGGCGCCTGGTGGCTAAAGCCGTTGTGATCGTTGCGCCAGCAGTGGCCGGTGATAAAAACATTTAGTGACGCGAGCGGGCGGCGCCAGGGAAAGTCGATGCATTGCTCGAGCCATTTCGCGTGCTGTGTGACCATGGAGTCCACCACTTGCGCGAACGCTTCGTAGGAAGACCATATGCCGTGGCGGCCGGTGAGCAGATAGCCTTCGAGCCAGCCTTCGCAGAGATGTTCGCTGAGGACTTCCATGACGCGGCCGTCGGGTGCGAGATGGTCGTCGATCGAAACTGTTTGCTCCATGGTGCAGCGATTGGTGGCATCGAAGACGGAGTTGAGGCGGTTGGAATTGGTTTCGTCGGGGCAGAAGAACCGGAAATTTGTGGGATTTTGTTTGATGATGTCGCGGAGATATTCGCCGAGTTTGCGCGGGGCTTCGGCGACTACTTCGCCGGGACCGGGGACTTCGAGGGCATAGCGCGCGAAATCGGGGAGATCCAGCGCTTTCAGAACGCGGCCGCCGTTGACGTGCGGACTTGCACCCATGCGTTTGTTTCCGTCGGGCGCGAGGGCTGAAAGCTCCGCGATCAGACGGCCGTTCTGATCGAATAATTGTTCGGGTTGATATTTGCGCATCCATTGTTCCAGGAGCTTCAAATGCGCGGGTTCTTCGCAGACATTTGAAAGCGGCACTTGGTGCGCGCGGAAAGTTCCTTCGATGGGCACGCCGTCCACTTCTTTCGGGCAGGTCCAGCCTTTCGGCGTGCGCAGGATGATCATCGGCCAGGGCCGCAGGATCGCTTTACCCTTTGCGCTGGCGGACCGCGCTTCCTGCTGAATCGCGCGAATTTCCGCATAGCAGCGATCGAGCGCGGCGGCTAGCTGTTGGTGGACGATCGCTGGATCTTCACCTTCGACGAAGTAGGGCGCGTAGCCGTGCCCGCGAAATTGCGCGAGAAGCTCTTCGTCGCTGGAACGCGCCGTCACCGTGGGCCCGGAAATTTTGTAGCCGTTCAGATGGAGGATCGGCAGGACCGCGCCATCGCGGGCGGGATTCAGAAACTTGACGCTCTTCCAGCTTCCTTCGAGCGGGCAAGTTTCCGCTTCGCCATCGCCGACGACGCAGGCGACGATCAGGTCCGGATTATCGAACACGGCGCCGAATGCGTGCACCAGCGAATAGCCGAGTTCGCCGCCTTCGTGCATGGAATTGGGCGTGTGCGGGCCGCAGTGACTGGGAATTCCTCCGGGCGTGGAGAAGGAACGGAAGAGGAGGCGCATGCCGGCTGCGTCCTGGGTGATCTCCGGATGGACGTCGGTGTACGTGCCTTCCAGATACGCGCAGGCGTTCAGAGTGGGGCCGCCGTGGCCGGGGCCGGAGATATAGATGATGTCGGCTTGCGTGTCGCGGATCAGGCGATTCAGATGGACGTAGATGAAATTCTGTCCGGCGGAAGTGCCCCAGTGGCCGAGCAGGCGCGGTTTGATGTGCGCTTTCGTGAGTGGCTCGCGCAGCAGCGGATTATCGAGCAGATAGATTTGCCCGACGCACAGATAATTTGCGGCGTACCAGTAGCGCTGCATTTTGTCGAGCAATTCGGCTGAGAGCGGGCCTGTTGGGGCGGGCGTTGATTGTTTTGTGGGTTGGGTTGGGGCTTCTATCGCGGTGGATAGCTTTGCGTCAAATGTGAACATGGCGACCTCACCCTGTCTTCGATGCTCGTTGGCCGAGAATGGCTACGACGTGTTGCACGATCATTAGATCTTCGTTGGTTTGTATGACGCGCACGTTAACGCGGCTGTCTTTCGTGGAAATTACCGGCGCGTTCGATTCGTTCTGCCTGCCGTCCAGTTGAATCCCAAGAAAATCCAGGCCGCTGCAGATGCGTTTGCGAATCGCTGGCGCGCGCTCGCCGATTCCTCCCGTGAAAACGAGGGCATCTAGCCCACCAAGCGCGGCGGCGTAGGCGCCGATATACTTTTTTACGCGATAGCAGAATGAATCGATGGCTTCGGTTGCGTGCGAATCCTGTGCTGTCTTTTCCAGCAGCGTCCGCATGTCACCGGTGCTTCCGGAGACGCCCAGCAGGCCTGATTGCTTGTTCAGGAGCACACCGGCTTCTTTAGCAGACATTTTCTTTTCTGCGAGCAGATACAGCAGCAGACCGGGATCGACGTCACCCGAGCGAGCGCTCATTACCAGGCCTTCAAGGGGTGTGAACCCCATGGACGTGTCCATGCTTTTTCCATCTTGCAGGGCCACGATGCTTGCTCCGCTGCCCAGATGGGCGATGATCACTCGGCCGCCGGCCAGTTTCGCGTCAATCTTGCGGAGTTCGCCCACGATGTATTCGTAGGACAGCCCGTGGAAACCGTAGCGACGGATGCCTTCATCGTAAAATCGCCGAGGTAGCGCGTACATTTTCGCGACGGTTGGCATCGAGCTGTGAAATGCGGTGTCAAAACACGCCACCTGCGCCAGCTTCGGAAATTTCTTCGCGACAAAGCGAATTCCGCGGATCGCCGCCGGCAGATGATCCGGATCGAGCGGCACCAGCTTTCCGAGTTCGCGGAGAAATTTGGGCGTGATCCGCTGTGGCTCGTGATAACGCGCTCCGCCGTGAACCAGCCGGTGGCCCGCGGCCTTCAGCCCCGCAAGATATTCGTGCCTATCCAGCCACGCAAACATCGCTTCCAGCACGGCGCTCGAGTCCCTGCTTTTTACCGACGAATTCAGCAGCTCTGCCCCGCTGGCGTCGGTGATCTTCAGGCGCGCGGCCGCGGCGTCGCCGTAATCCACGGATATTGAGAGCAAAGCTTCGTCGCGAGGTGCCACTTCGTAGAGAGTGGACTTCAAAGTCGCCGACCCTCGATTCATCGTCAAAACTCGCTGGCGTAGAGAAGTCATATCCGGAGAGTTCTTAAGTTGGCGTGGACGCCTTCCCAGCGTGTGCATGCGCGGTGTCATTTTACTGCGGCCGGGGGTGGCTGTGATTCTTCGAGCAGCTCTTTCAGGTATTGCTGCCAGAGGGCGGCCCAAGTGTGCGTGCCGTGGCCGTGGGTTTGGTCGGAAGCGGGTATCAGCACGAATTTTCCGGTTTTTACTTTTTGGATTTCGCGTTCAGCGACGCCCAGTTCGGGGGGATTGATGAAATCGTCGGCGGAGTTTACAAACATCACGGGGACGGAAATTTTCCCGAGTCCGGGCGAAGGATCGTAATTGCGGGAAGCGCTCACGGCGTAGAGCAGATCGTTCGCGTCCAGGGTTGCCATTTGCCGATTCATGACGTCCTGCAGCCAGCGATCCGCGGCGTCGCGGGTGGGCAGGCTTAGCTGCATGGGGAGCGGAGCGCTGCCGGCGATCAGCAGCATGTCCGCAGCGATTTCCAGGCCGGCGCGCGGCTCGGTGGTGTAGTCGCCGTTCTGCCAATCAGGATCCTGGCGAATTCCGTCCATCAACATTTGTCGCCAGAGGCGATTGCGTCCAGCGATTTGCACGGGGAGGCAGGCCAGGGGCATGAGCGCGTCCATAAAATCGGGGTAAGTTTCGCCCCACATCCAGGAGTGCATGCAGCCCATGGAAGTGCCCATGATCAGGCGGAGATGATTGACGCCGAGGCCTTTTTCCACCAGTTCGTGCTGCGCGGCGACCATGTCGTCATATTCGTATTGGGGAAAATGCGCGTGCATGCCGTCGCTGGGCTTGCTGGATTGTCCGTGGCCGATGTTGTCCGCCATGATGATGTAGTAGCGGGAGATGTCGAGTAATTGTCCGGGGCCATACAGGACGCCGGCAAATTGCGGCGCGAGGAAATTTCCTCCCCAGCCGCCGGTGCCGTGAAGGATGAGGACTGCGTTGGTGACGCGGGCGTTCGCGTCGCGGTTGGGAGTGCCGAGGGTGCGATAGTGCAGGCGCAGTTCCGGGAGGGTCTCGCCGGATTTGAAGTGGAAGTCGTGCGCGACATAGTCGCCTTCGACGGGCGTGTATTGTGGAGAAGCCGGCTTGGCAGGCGCGGGCTGCGCGACGGATGGCGGGGCTGGTTGCGCGCGGGATGCCGGCGCAACCAGCATTAGAAGAGCTACAACGATCGTTGTGAATCCAACATTTTGTGATCGGTGCTTTGAAACTTCCAGCGTTGCACACGGCACGTTTGCGCTCACGGTCGTTTCTCCTGGCGCCACACTTTAGCATGAGACGGCGCGGTGGCTTGTCGCCTTCGCGGCGGTGAAACGATTCTTGGGCTGGGGTCACTATAGTAAAGGGCGAAAAAGAGGAGGCGAGCTATGAGATATGAATCGTGGACTGCAACCTCGCCCGACGGAAAAATTGTGAGGTTTGCTTACAAGGAACTGTCGGATGGTGTCGCGGGTATTTCGGCGAAAACCGCCGGAAGATTTGTGATGATATTGCAGAGGAGCATACGCGCGCCGCTGACGCGAAAGGAAGTCGAGGCTGTTTTCGAGCGGGCGAGTCTTGATTGACGCAAGAAGTAAGCTCCGACGACGCCAGGTGAAATCGGCCGGTTTGGAAAGCGGAGTGGGGTCACGGAGAAAACGTTGTGGCGCACGCGCCGTTAGGCAAAACGCCATTCAGGAGAATGGCGTTCCCAGGAAGGCGCGGCGCGAAAGCCGGGCAGTACGCGCGACGGCCTTAGACCTTCACGGCGGCGCGGATTCTGGGCCAGCCGGTTACCGCGGCTTTCAGGTTCGGATCTTTTTCGATCGCGTCAAGGACGGCTCTTATGATTTGTTCGTCTATGTCTGGGGCGGTGCGAATTTCTGTGGGGTAACGCACGAGAAATTCCAGGCCGGTATCGGCATAGTGCAGCTTGGCCTGGGGCGCGGGCGGTTTCAGCTGGATTTCGATGCGGCGTTCGAGCTCGTTGTGTTGCTGCTCGATGTCCTTTTTGTATTTGTCGTAAACCGAATTGACGGCGGCCAGTAATTTATCTTCCACCAGCTGGAAATCAGCGCCGGCGACGAACTGCAACACAACCTCGTGCCAGGTGTACTCGGTGCCGGGGATTTGTTTGTAGAGGGGCGTGGTGGCCTGGAAGAGGACGGAGTTGGAGAAGACCACGATCCGTCCGGTGGGATACAGATTCACATCGCTGCCGGCGAGTTCCATCAAGTAGAAACGCACGGGCGAGACGTCAATCACGTCGCCGGTGACTCCCGCGATGCTGACGCGATCTCCGATGCGAATTCCGTAACGGCCAATCACAAAAAAGTAAGCGGCGACGGAGAGCAGGACGGCTTGCAAGCCTACGGCGATGCCGGCGGTGGCGAAGCCCGCGAAGGTGGCGAGAGAGCTAAAATCACTGACGACGCCGAGCGTGAGAACCGCGGCGATCAAAAAACCCATGACGAAGCGACGCAGAAGCATGAACTGGCGGCGCCGGCGCAAATCGTGGATGTAGCGGAACGTCCACCGGCGCCACACCTCGGAAAGCATCCAGACAATTCCCAGAGCGAGGAGAATCGCGACGGCGCTGGAGACGACGGAGCGCAGCGCATCTTTGGACTCGCGGGCGATGGAGTTGCGCCAGTTGAGGAAATTGGAGCGGCTCTGATCGAGGACCATCATTTCCTGGCTGAGCGGAATAACCACGTTCGCAAGCTGCTTGAATTGGCCGGTGAGCGAGCGCAATTCCTGCTGAGCGGCTTTGGCTTGGGCGGGATCGGATGGCGGCGTTTGAGTGGTGAGATCGCGGCCGCGTTGAATGGTTGAGGCCAGAGCGTCACGCATGGGTTTGCGGAGGGCCGCGGCGTTTTCACGAACGCGTTCGGTTTCGTTGGCCATCTCATCGATGTTGTGCATGGTTCGCAACTCTGCGTACAAGGTGAGGCAGTGGCCAATCAGACCGGAAGATTTTGAAATCGCGGGCTGAGTGGCGGCGGGTTTGGCCGCGGCTTTCTGAGCGTTGGCGTCGCCGAGGATTTCCGGTACGGTTCGTGCGAGGTCGTTGATGCTGCCTGCAAATCCGCCGACGCCGGATTCCTCGCTGCTTTCGACGAAGCTTGCCAATTTCTGAACGGCATCTTGCGTGGCTTGGTCGAGCGCGATTTCACCTTGCAACGAGTCTCTTTGTGCGGTGAGGTTTTGGCGCTTGCTGGGCGGAGCAGTTTCGATTTGTTTATTCAACGCGTCTAATTTGGATTGGTTCTGGTCGATGCGAGATTTCAGCGTGGCGAGCGTTTGCGCGAGATTCTGCTCCTGGCTGGAGGCTCCGGGAGCGTCCGGCGTCGCGGGTGCCGCGGTTTGATCCGAGGCATTCACCAGGACTGCGGCTGCCTTCGCGGATTGAAATGCGAGACGGATCGTTTCTTGCGCGAGATTTTGCGACGTGTCCTGATAGATCGCGTCGCTGGGAAGGCCGACGGATTGAATTTTGGAGCTGGAATCGCGGTACCAGCTGATGATGGAGTTTAGATGGCTGAGGATTGCGTCACGGTCGATAAGCGGCGCGGCGTTACTAACCGAGATGGCGAAGAAAGCGGTGACGCAGAGCAGAGCCGCGGCGATCATCTGTTGTTGGCGTTTGTGGCGTTGAGTGAGCGTTCGCATGATCGATTTTTCTCTCATTTGAATTCTGGCACGAGCGAACTGGGCGCTAGACGCTGCGTGTGCGAATTCGAGCGAGGAATAAAGTCTCCTGAGCTTGATGGAATTGTGCCCCGGGTATGAGCCGGGGATTTTCGACCTGGGGTGATTCTGGAGAAGCAATCTGGCTGGGCGAGACGACTTCCGTGGAACTGGGCTACGTTCGACGCAATCATTATACAGTGATTGAAGCGGAGCGTTAATCGCGGATCGATGGTTCGAGATTGAAGTGTTCTTCCGCAGGGATCGCTTGCCGCGGCTTACGTTCCGAGGCACGCAGCTGGGAGGCACCTGGGTCCCTCGTGATTCTGAGGGTTCGTTGCACGCAGTTCGAAGATGCATACTGGCGGGGCGCGGTGAATCAGTTCGGGAGGCTGCGAGGCGAGAAACGGAAGGCGTGCGGAAGGAGAGCGAACATGGCTCAGTTTAGTTCGGCACTCGGTCACTTGATCCGGCAGCGCGGCCTACACGTTGCGCTGCTGCTTTGGGCTGCAATTAGCGTGGCGGCGCTGTGGCTTTGTCACGGAACGATGCCATTGCAGATTGGCCCTGGTCCGGTGAATCCAGTTGCGCAGGTGATTTCCAGCTCGATCGCGCTGTTGTTCCTTGTTCTGGAGGCGTGGCTCGTCGCGCTAATCACGCGCCGGCGGCCATTGCCGGACTTGGCCGAGCGCGCGCCGAAGAGGGGAGTAGCGTTGCGCGAGACCGCATTTTTGTGGATCTACGGCGGAATGGTGCTGCTGGCCGGACGCTTTATTGGGATCCATTATTTTGGCGAAGCCATCGCGATGCATCTGAACGGATCACTGGTGGGAGCGACGCGCGTGCAGTCTCCGCATGAGGTGTACACGTGGGCAGCTTACAACGGGATTTTGCTCGGCCTCCTTCCTTACGCTGTTTTTCGTTTGCGCGGCTACTCGAATCAGCAGCTGAATCTGAAATCATCCAATCTAAAAAGCGATGTGATTGTAATTCTTGTGGTGCTAGCCATCGGCTGCTTGATGGATCTGATGCTGGGGGCGAGCTTCACGAAGCTAACTCACCACCAGCAAATCGTCGGCGGCTTGCTCACGTTCGTGGTTCACATGTTCGGCACCGATCTGCCCATCATGATATTTATCTACAGCATTTTGGTGCCGCGTTATGCCCGGCTGGCGTCTCCGGTAACAGCTTTCTTGCTGGGAGCGGCCAGCTATCCGGCGATGCATGTGTTTGAATCCTGGACTCGCTATGACTCGCTTTCGCATTCCGTTCTGTCCGTGATCGTAGTCTTCTTGTTCTTTTTTCCTCCGGGAGTAATGAAATCGTTTCTCACAATGCGCACGGGGAACGCGTGGGTGCACCTGTGGGGCTTTCACGCGATCTCACCGCACGTGACCATCGATCCCCGGCTGATCGTGCGCGACTTCGACATCCGATGACGCGTCTTCCGGAAGCAATGAGGTTGCGTAGTTTGAGCGCGATGAATTGCAGCGACTTTCGGCGGATGCGGCACGGTGCTATAGTTCATTTTGTGAGAGCGGACTGCACATTGCGGGCGCGATTTGTGGTGGCGATTCTGTCGCTGGCGCTGATTTATGGGTTCGCGTGCTCGGCGACTTGCGCGATTTGCTTGGGTGCGGGCGGGGGCGCGAAGACGCCGAGTTATGGGTGCGAGCACGCGGCGCGTGATGGGGCTGGCGGCGCGCAGCAACAGGTCCCCGCAAAGCCTGATTGTTTCGGGCATCACCATTCTGGTTTTGAGTTTGTGCTGAGCGATGGGCTATCGCGAGTTCAGTTGGGTGCGGCGGGCGGCGGTCGCCAGTTGGCCGAGGGTTTGGCTAGTGCGGAAGCGGTGAACGTGGCTGCGTCGTTTTCGTCGGATTTGGCTCCGCCGCGACTTGCGACGGTTTTTCCGCAGCAGAATATTTTCATTCTTCGCATCTGAATTCCTCGTTTTTGGCCCTTCTCATTGAATCCTTCGTAATCGCGCATTAGGTTCGCGCACCAAAGCCGCGGCTGCCCGGCTCGATGAAGCTGAACCGGCCGCTACCCTTCGATTCGGCACTGCCGAATCTCAGGATGAATCGCCCTGTAGGGCGATACACAAATTCAAAAGCAACTTCAACTGCGCCCAGCGAAAGCTGGCCGCTGCAGAGTCAACACCAAGTGGCGCGCGGATATTTTCGCCGCGATATTAGCCAGATTCCGAGGATTACTGGAGCGCATATGAAGCACACGCGACGGGATTTCTTGCAGGGGGCGATGGTGGTGGGGGCTGGGGCGATCGCTCCCGGGGCGATGGCCGCTGGGGATTTGGCTGATGCGCGGGGGCGCGTCGTTGCGGAAGAACGTCATGCGCTGGCGGCTCACGGAGTGTTTCGCGCTGTGGTGACTCCTGACGTGCCGGATTTGGCGTTTGAGATGGATGGTGGGGTGAAGGTGTTTCACCTGGTGGCGGAGCCGGTGAAGCAGGAAATTTTTCCGGGGAAGATCCTGAATTTGTGGGGGTACAACGGCAGCGCGCCGGGGCCGACGATTCAGGCGCGGCAGGGCGAGCGCGTGCGAATCATTGTGGACAATCATTTGCCGGAGGCGACCTCGATGCACTGGCACGGGTTCGACATTCCGTTCGAGATGGATGGCGGACCGGGACTTTCGCAGGACGCGATTTCACCAGGCGCGCGATACGTTTACGAATTCACGCTGCAGCAGGAAGGAACTTTGTTTTATCACTCGCACATGGCGATGCAGGAAATGATGGGGATGATTGGGGCGTTCATCATGTATCCGGCGGAGGCTTACGACCCGCCGGTGGAGAAAGATTTCGCGATTATTTTGCAGGAGTACGCGGTGCTGCCGAACAATCCGACGCCGAATTCGATGAGCATGGAATTCAATTGGCTGACGCTGAACGGAAAATCGGGGCCGGCGAATACGCCGTTGATCGTGAGGTTGGGCGATCGCGTGCGGCTACGATTTATTAATTTGGGGATGGACCATCATCCGATTCACATGCACGGGCACCAGTTTGTGATTACCGGGACGGAGGGCGGACGCCAGCCGCGTGCTACTTGGGGACCGAACAACACCGTGCTGGTGGGGGTGGCGCAGTCGCGCAATGTGGAGTTTGTGGCGACGAATCCGGGCGATTGGATGATTCATTGCCACATGCCACATCACATGATGAACCAGATGTCATCAATGGCGGGGCCGATGACGCGGCGTGGAGGAATGCCGGCGGGCGTGGGGATGGAGGAAGGCATGGGGATGTTACGCGGAGGTGCGGCGACGGCGGCGGAGAATGGGCCGAGTATGGGACGCGGGATGGGGGCTGGGTCCGCGCTCGAGCAGCCGACTGCGAACGGGCCATTGTCACCTCGATCGTCGTCTTCGCAGCAGGACGCGCAAGGGATGGGCGGGATGCAGATGGGGCAAGCGGACGTTAGTCAGGATGCGAATTCCGTACCGGGATTTCCACAGGATGCGTTCATGGAAAGCCCGGCGATGGCAATGGACGCGATGGTGGAGAAGCCGGAGACGCATGGGCTGCGTCCGGGATGGAGCGGGTACATGCAGGGGATGATGACGTTGATTCGTGTGTTGCCGCCGGAGCGTTATGACGAGATTGAGAGCTTGCGCGAGAGATGGCGGAAGAATGGTGGGGCGACGATGCCGGGGATGAGTGGTACAGGCGAGCAGCGATAGAACTTGAGATTGAGGAACGCGGAATACGGGAGATTTGCGATGAGAAGCCAGATATTTTGGAAATTTTTACTGCTGATTATTTTTGCGGACGTGCCGTGGCCGAGTGCGCTGAAGGCACAGACAGTTCCGCAAGAGCGACCTGCGCGGGAGGCTCATGCGGCAGAGGATGGGCTCACGCTCGATCAATTGCAGGAGATGGCGCTGGCCAATAATCCGACTTTGGCGCAGGCGAAGGCTGGAGTGCGCGCGGCAGCGGGGCGTTCGCGACAGGCGGGATTGTGGCCCAATCCGACGATCGGGTACAGCGGCGACGAGATTCGCGGAGGCTCGTTCGGCGGAGGCGAGCAAGGAGTGTTCGTGCAGCAGAACGTGATCCTGGGCGGCAAGTTGAGTCTCGACCGGAGGATTTTCGAGGCGGAAGGCAAGCAGGCGGCAGCTGAAGGGGATGAGCAACGCTTGCGCGTGGAAAACGGCGTGCGGATCGCTTTTTACCAGTCTTTGGCAATGCAGGCGATGGTGGAGACGCGCGGGAAGTTGCGGGATATCGCGAAGGACGCGGCGGAAACTACGCGCCAGCTTTTCAACGTGGGGCAGGCGGACCGGTCCGACGTGTTGGAAGCGGACGTGGAAGCGGACCAAGACGAACTTGCGGTGATTATCGAAGAGCAAGAGCAACAGCGCGCTTGGAGCGTGTTGGCGGCGGTGGTGGGCAAGCCGGATTTGCCTCTGGCGCATCTGCAGGGCGACCTGGAAAAACTGCCGGAGCTGAACGCGGAGATGATTTTGCAGACAATTTTGCGCGACAGTCCTGCCGTGAAGATCGCGCAATTGGGAGTGGCGCGGGCGGAAGCGGAAAGCGTTCGGGCGCAGCACGAAGTGATTCCCGATTTATTTTTGCGCGCGGGATACTCATATAGTTTCGAGCAGCTTGGTACTGTGCCGCCGAAAGCGGTGGGCTCAGAGGCGTTTGCGGAAGTGGGCGTAAATCTGCCAATTTTCAACCGCAACCAGGGAAACATTGCGGCCGCGGATGCGGACCGCGAGCGCGCGAAACTGGAGGTGCAACGCGTGGCCTTGGTGCTGCGGCGGATGGCCGCGCCTATCGTGCAAAATTATGCGAGTTCGCGGGCGATCGCGGAACGTTACAAGAGCAGGACGCTGCCGAATGCGCGGATGGCTTACGAACTTTATTTGCGGAAATATCATGAGGGCGCGGCGGCGTATCCTCAAGTGTTGATTGCGCAGAGAACGCTCGTGCAATTGGAGACCAGTTACATCAACACGCTGGAAAATGCGTGGATCAACGCGGCGGCGCTGCAGGGGTTGCTGCTTACTGATGGACTGGACTTGCCTGCGGCACCCAATGAGATGGACCGGCCCGTGCGCGAAATTAATTTGCCGATCACAGAGAATCAGGGGATGCGGCCGTGAGTGATGCCTCGTTGGCCGGCGATTTCATGCGCGACGAATCACGTATCGTATAACGCATCTTGTGGTACTGTTCCGCGCGAACCTTCTTCGAGGCGGTGACTTGTGGATCAGCCTCCAGCTCTTGGCGGTATGCGGCCGTGCCAGATTTGCAAGCAAGTGCGGCCCGTGGCGCGTATTTCCTTTTATCGAAACGTGGGGATGCTCGTGGCGCGGCGTACGTATAGATTGCGCGGAGACTTGTGCGAGAGTTGCATGAATCGAGCCTATTGGGAATTCACATGGCGGAATTTCTTGCAGGGATGGTGGGGGTTGTTTTCGCTCTGGCTCACTCCGATTTATTTTTTTGCGAACACTTATAGTTTTGCGGCGGCGCGATATACATTGCGCGATGCGCTGGAGTGAGGAGCAAGGCTCGGATCCGGCGAATGAGATGTCTGCGAATCGGATGGTAGTGGGAAAAGGAGGCTTCGCGTGGAGACATTTTTTCTTTTGCTTGTAGGGGTGGTGGCGTTTTTTGTGCTGAGCATATTTCTGGGGTCGTTTTTCACGGTGCAGACGGCGCAGGTGGCTATCGTGCAGAGGCTGGGGAAGTTTGCGAGGGTGGCGGGGCCGGGGTTGAATTGGAAGACGCCGTTTCTGGAAACAGTGGTGCAGCGGATGAGCATGAAGGTGCAGCAATTTGAGGTGCAGGTGGAAACGAAGACGCAGGATAACGTGTTCGTGCAGATTCCGGTTTCGATTCAGTACAAGGTGATACCGGATGCGGTGGAATCGGCGTTTTATAAATTGTCGGACCCGGTGAAACAGATCGAATCCATGGTTTACAACGTGGTGCTGGGGCACGTACCGAAGATGAAATTGGACGATACGTTTTTGAATCAGGCGGACATTGCTGGAGATTTGCGGGACAACCTGGACGCTTCGATGAAGGAGTACGGGTATTCGATCGTCAAGGTGCTGATTTCGGACATCGTGCCGGACCAGAAAGTGAAGGCGGCGATGAACGATATTAATGCGGCGCAGCGGGAGCGGGAGGCGACTGTGTCTCGCGCGGAGACCAATAAATTGCTGCTGGTGAAGCAGGCTGAGGCGGAGGCGGAATCGAAACGGCTGCAGGGGGAAGGGATTGCGAATCAGCGCAAGGCGATTATCGCGGGGTTGAAGGACTCGGTGGAGGATTTCGCGAAGACGGTGCCGGGTTCGACGCCGCAGGATGTGATGCAGCTGGTGCTAATGACCCAGTACTTCGATACTTTGAAGGAAGTGGCGGCGAACGATCATACGAATACGATTTTGATTCCGCACACGCCGAATACTTTGACGGATATTTTTGCGCAGATTCGGAATGCGATAATTACGGGGAATGAGTTGGGGCACCATCCGGCGGTGGCGCCGGTGGTGGACGCGCAGAAGTGAGTGGGCGGAGGGTTGGCGGCGGTGACGAAGTGCAGGAGAGATTCTTCGCTTCCCTCGGAATGACGGGTTAAAAGTAAAGGCGAACCGGAGCAAAGGGCTGCCCGGTCCGATGAAACTGGACCGGCCGCTACACATACAACGGCAACCGCAACGGCAACAGGGCACGCGAGACAGGGCATCGATTCGTTTGGGAAAAAGGCAGTGGCTGGTGACGAGTGGCGCTAGTGGCTGGAAAGAACTACAAGGATTCTCGAGTTCTTCGACTGTACGCCAATACAACTGCAGATCAGCGAACTTCGATTAGGACTAGGGCGTCGGGCGCCAGTTGCAACGCGATTCGACCGTTGTGGACGGAGATTGATTCGGGCGCTGGTAATTGGGCGGCTTGGCGAAGGGTTTGGATTTGAGCTTGCGTGGGATATGCGGGGCTGTTCATTGTGGCGTAGGCTTTCAGTAGCGAACCGTGGTCGGCGTCCACGCGGTAAATTGTCGCTTTTTTGCGTCCGGTGAGTGAATTTAGCTGCAGCACGACTTCTTTAGGTTCGCCTCCTCCTCCAACCACAGGAGTATTCCAGAGCGCTATCACGATCGTGCCATCGGCGCGGCGGGTGACGAGAATGTCGTCGCCCGTTGCGGGGATTCTTGTGTCGCCGAGGCGGTGGAGAAGCTTGAAGGCATTGAAGGCGGGCTTGGGCAGACTGTCTTCGGCGATCAGGCCGTAACCGCCGTAGAAGGGACGCTTCACCACACCTTGTTCTTCGAAGACGTCGGAAAATGTCCAGTAGCTCATCATGTCCACCAGGCCGTCGCACTGGCGGATGGTGTCGGCCATCCAGGGGCCCATGTAAGTGGAGTCGGTGACGTCCGGCTCGTTCATGTAGCTGGCGTTGAATTCGCTCCAAATGAGCGGGAGATGGGGGCGGGGCGAAGCGGCGATCTGGTCGTGAACCTTGCGCACGGCGCGGCAGACCATTTGCGTGCGCGGGATTTGATCGTGGGTGCCGAAGACGTCGGGCGCGGAATCGTTGCCGTAGACGTGGGTGGAGACGAAATCCACCGGGACGTTTTCTTTCACGGCGTGCTGAATGAAGCGATCGGCCCAGGCAGCTTGAGCTGTGGCGGGGCCGCCAATGCGCAGACGCGGGCTGACTTCTTTTAGCGCGCGCGCGGCGGTGTCGTAGAGCTGGAAGTAGGTTTGTTCTTTTGGAGCGCCGGCCCAGAAATCAAGATTGGGCTCGTTCCAGACTTCGAAATACCACTGGGAGACTTCGTCGAGTCCGTAGCGGTCCAGGAGGTGTTGCGCGAATTGGCGGACGAGTTCGGCCCACTTTTCGTAGCTCTTGGGAGGCGAGACGTTGGGCTTGTACCAGAAATCCTGATAATTCGGTTCAGCGGCGAGCTTTTTGGGCATGAAGCTCAACTCGACGAAGGGCCGCACGCCGGCTTGCAGCAGGCCATCGTAAATCTGGTCCACGTAGGAGAAATTGTAGATTGGTTTTCCGGCGGCGCCTTCGTCGTACACGCCCACTTCATCGTGAAAGATTGCGTGGAAGCGGACATATTTTAGGTCGGTCGCGGATTTAATTTCGCGCAAGTCATCGCGATAGCTTTGGCGCAGGGAGAGGATGGCGCGGCCGGAGCCGAACATTTGCTCCCAGAAGTGCGGGAAGGGTTGGCCTTGGGCGCGGACGTCCACTTGGATTGTCTCGGGCGCTGGGGGATTTTGAGATGCGGTCTGCTGCCCGGATGCGCAGGGCACAGCGGCAAGGATCAGAGGCCACGCGAGAAAGGTCCGCTTCATTCAGTGAAACCTCACAGAGAACTAAAGGGCGACGGCAGAAGGATAAGGATGTCACAACTTGCTGCGTCGCCCCAATAATTTCTGGCTTGAGTGCGCGTGCGCTGGATCGGGTGCGTTCGTGTGCCTGCGGTGGCTGGGACCGTCAGGGGGCATTGTTCTGGTTGCGATGCGCTGCCTGGCGCAGCCTAGTTGGCAGGGCGGCGCAGAGGAAGGCTCTAAACATACGACCCTGTAGGGGGTATCATTGACCGGCGCGGCCCTCCGCGGAATTCGAAGTAGAGGACAATCCGGGACAAATCGGGAGATGGCTTCCACAGAATCAAGCCCTCGAGCTAATCGGCGTCTCGATACTTGGAAAGAGATCGGCGCGTTCTTCGGCCGTGACGAGCGGACGGTGAAGCGCTGGGAAACGACGCGCGGACTGCCGGTGCATCGCGTTCCGGGCGCCGGGCGGGCGAACGTGTATGCCTACGCCGACGAGCTGGCGGAATGGCTTAATGGAGCGAAGATCGCCGCCGAGCACGACGCTGACTCCAATTCCGATTTACTGAACGGAATCAGCGCGGACGCTGGAGCTGTGGGAAGGGCCGAGATGGGCGCGCAGGCCGTCACTGATGCTCAAGCGAACGCAGGGTTCGTTGACCGCCGCGTGGGCGAACGACGGAGCGGGGCTCGGCTCTCACTGTTCCGGCGCAACTGGCGTGCGGGGCGCTTTGTGGCGATTCTGGCGGCACTGCTGGTGGCGGCGTTGTTGGCCGTGACCGTGGTGCGCCGGGCTTCTTCCGCGCGCGGTCTGCGAACGACAGCCGTGGCTGTACGGCACTACACGCCTGACCCAGAGGCGGAGCAGCTTTACCTGAAGGGGATTTACTACTGGCAGAAGCGCACTCCGGAGACGCTGAACCAGGCCGTGGATTATTTTACGCAGGCGGTCGTGCGCGATCCGCACTATGCGGAAGCGTACGTGGGGCTGGCGGATTGTTACAACCTGCTGCGCGAGTATTCGCTGATGCCTCCCGGTGAGGCGTACCCGCGCGCGCAGGCTGCGGCGAAACGCGCGATCGCGCTGGATGATTCGCTCTCCGGAGCGCACAGCGCGCTGGGATTCGTGGATTTTTACTGGTCGTGGGACGTGGCGGGCGGGCAGCGTGAGTTTGTGCGCGCGCTGACGCTGGATCCGAACTCGGCGGTCGCACATTATTGGTACGGCACGTTCCTGCTGCATCTGGGACGATTTTCAGAAGCGCTGGAAGAAATTGAAAAAGCCCAGAAATTGGATCCGAACTCGAAATCCATTTTGGCGGACAAGGGACTGGTGCTTTTCCACGCCGGCCAGGCGAAGCAGGCAGCGGAATTATTGAAGCAACTCGCAGCCACGGAGCCGGATTTTCTCTCGCCGCACAATTACCTGGCGACGATTCATCTTGCGCAAGGCGAATATCCACAATACCTGGCGGAGTACAGAAAGGGCGCGACGCTGTTGCACGATCACGCGCGCCTGGAAATTGTCACTGCGGGTGAGAAGGGCCTTGTGCGTGGCGGAGCGCGGGGAATGTGGAGCGGCATGCTGAAGGAGCAGCAACGGCTGCACGCCGACGGCAAGGAATCCGCTTACAATCTGGCGCGGACTTACGCGTTGCTGGGGCGAAAACCAGAAGCGCTGGACAATTTACAGACTGCGTACCGCCAGCACGAGCCGGAGCTTGTGAGCATGCGCGTTGACGTAGCGCTATCCAGCCTGCACGATGAAGCGCGCTTCCGGGAAATTCTGGCGCAGGTCGGCCTGCCTCCTCTTCCGTAAAAGTCTATTCCGGTGTAGCTGCCGCGAATGGCGGCTGCGGTGTCGGGGCGTTGCGGGTCTACGCAGTTGCCGTGCCCAGATTTGCATTGGCTCGGGGCGGTCCTACCTACCGTTGTTACGATCATCGGGGCTTGATTCCACACCCACTCAAACGTCTATCTTACTGGTTCCTAACGGCGTTATTACGGCGATACCTTCACGCGACAGATTTTCGCGATTTCTCCAACCTGAGGGGCTGCTGGAAAGGCCAACGCGAGCCGCCAAGCGCGTCGCCGAATGTTCATCTCGCGTTTACAGAGAAGTTTTCTTACGGAATTAGCCTCATCAGGCTTCTCACGCCCGGCAAGAACGGGAAAAGGTGAAATCATGAAAAAGCTGACGGCACGCGTCTCCGCACTTGCGACTCTTGTGATATCCGGCATGATCTGCGCTCCCGTTTTTGGGCAAACTGCCACGCCTCCCTACCAACTGAACGTATTTGCCACGGCGCCCGCGGGATTGAGTGCACCCGATTCCATCGCCGTGCTGGGTGACCACGTCTTCGTAGGATACGGTGATGGCCACTTGCCCGACGGTTCCGACGGATTAAACAGCCAGGTCGTTGAGTACCGAATGGATGGAAGTCTCGTCCACATTTACACGGTGCCCGGCCACAACGACGGGCTAAAGGTTGATCCGTCAACACATCTTCTCTGGGCAATGCAGAATGAAGATCTAAACCCGAATCTGGTGATCATCGATCCCGTAAGTCACCATCAGAAGCTTTATACATTCGCCCCCACGCCGCACGGCGGCGGCTACGACGACATCGTCTTCCGCGGCTGCAGCGTCTACTTCAGTGCCTCGAATCCCGCGAATAATCCGAACACTGGGCCGGCCATCGTCAGCGCGCGGCTGGAAGGAAACAGCGTCGCAGTCGAGCCCGTGCTCGCCGGCGAAGCCGGCGCGATTGACATACCCACCGACGCAACGATTACGCTTAATCTGCAGGACCCGGACTCGATGACGCTCGACCCACAGGGTAATATCGTGCTGGACAGCCAAGCGGATCAGGAATTGATTATCGTGAGCAATCCCGGGGAGTCCAATCAGCGGGTATTGCACTTGCCGTTGACCTACCGGCCGGCCAAAGGTCCAGTAACTTCGGTCGAGACCGACGACACGGCATTCGTGACATCGAGCGAGGGATTCATTCTGTTCGTCGACAAAGGTTTGAACACTGTCTATAGCTTGAAAAAGAAAGCTTTCGCGCCAGGGGCAGCGTACACGGCTGCGGACGGAGGACCGATTGTCGGGACGATCGATGTGACAACCGGGTTCATAACCACGATTGTGACGGGTTTGAATGGTCCGGGAGGACTGGTGTTCGTCGATACTTCGAAACATGACGGAGATGATTCCCGCGAAGAAGATGGAAATTCCTGCCGCGATCGTAACTGGGATTCCCACTAGCACGAACCGCTGAGAACACTGCGAAACAGCATTCCGGCTGCGGCGCCTAGTCGAGGGGCTCGGGGTCGCAGCGGAATCGCGTGGTGCGCGGAAAGGCCCATGCCTCTGCTCGCTTTTTGGGGCCGGCGGCAGAGTTCGCGTTGCTTTTCTCTCCTTCGACACTGTGCCTGATTGAAGTGAATTCGTTGCGAAATCGAATTCTGTGTGGTTGTCGCGTGTCGCGGCGGCCTCCATTTCGGGCTGCCGTTTTGGGGCTTGTGCTGGCGACAACTTCGATGTCTGCCGGGCAAAAGCCGCAGACGAAGCCCAGCTTTCCGTACAAATTGCAAATTCCGATTGACCACGGAGGTGAGTTCTTATAGGTCTATGCTACTTGACTGTATTTAAATACAACGGCAAAGTGTCGCGGTCACGCCGCCGGGACAGGAGGAACGCTCCGTCATGATTCGGCCTCTCCGATTCCTATTGGGACTGGCAGTTCTAAGTTTGTTTGTTTTTTTGGTGGAACCGCGCACATCGTTGGGTGACGATTGGTTGCCGGTGCCGCCCGCGGACTTGGCATTAAGAGACAATCCGGCCAGCCCAGGAGCGCACGCGATGATTCTCTACCGGCGCGCTCATATCGATGCAAAGCGATCGAACCTCGACGGAGATTTTGAGGAGGAATACGTCCGTATCAAGATTTTCACGGTGGAAGGCACAAAAGAGGAAGGTGACGTCGCGATTGCTTTCACGAAAGAAGACTCCGACATCAAAGACATTCGCGCGCGAACAATCGAGCCAGACGGAAGGATCGTGAACTTTGACGGGAAGGTGTTTGAAAAGACGATCGCGAGGAACGGTGGAAACTCGTTTCTGGCGAAGGTCTTCAGCCTGCCGGAAGTGCAACCCGGCTGCATCGTGGAATACAGATACCGCAAGCAGTACGCGAAGGTAGCTCTGGTGCACACGCTGCATAGCGAGCATTGGATCCTATCCGGACGACTTTTCACACGCGACGCGAGCTTCTCGATTATCCCGTATGTCGGCGGAACTTTTGCGCCGACGCTTTTTTTCCGGACGACCGGCTTGCCGCAAGGCTCGCTCCCGCAGCGGCAGGGTGACGGGTCGTATTCCATGGAGGTCCACAACATTCCCGGGATCCAAGAGGAGCCGCTGATGCCCCCGGTGCGGGCACTGCAGGCGCGCGTGGAGTTTTACTACCGTGTGAACGGCGAGCCGGTGGGAGAAACGACCGAACAGTTCTGGAATCGGATGGGGAAAAAGTCGAGCGATCAACTGGATAAGTTTCTGAACAAGAAGAGCGTGCTGGACGGGGAGCTTTCGCAGGTGATCTCCGCCAGCGACCCGCCCGAGGTGAAGCTGCAAAAGATCTACGCGCGCGTGCAGAAGATTCGCGACCTAAGCTACGAACCGGCAAAAACGGCCGCAGAGAAAAAGGAGGAGAACGTCAAGGCCGACGAAAACGTGGAAGACGTGTTGAAACACGGCTATGCAACGGGGCGTCAAATCAACTGGCTCTTCATAGGCATGGCGCGATCCGCGGGATTCGAGGCTTCTGAAGTCAATTTGGTGCCGCGCAACCAGGACCTGTTCATTCCTTCCGGACAAAACACCGGGCCACTCACTGCGGATATCGTGTGGGTACGCGCGGCCGGGAAGGAATACTGGCTCGACCCGGCGGCGCTGTACTACCCTTTCGGATTGCTGCCGTGGTACGAGACCGAATCGAAGGGCGTGCGGGTCGCGAAGCAGGGCGCCGAGTTTGTGGAGACGCCGATGGCCGCAAGCTCCGACGCGACTACGGTGAGGCGCGCCGATCTGGAAATGAAGCAGGATGGGAGTGCGAGCGGGAAGCTACAAGTGGATTTTACCGGCCAGACTGGGGCGCTGCGGCGAACGAGGTACCGCCGCGACGACGATACGGGACGGCGTAAGGCGCTTGAGAATGAGATTCAAAAGTGGCTGCCAGCTGGCTCGAGTTTCGAACTGACGAACATCACAAATTGGGATGATGCCGAGCATCCGCTGCATGTTGAGGGCACCATCACAGCGAGCGGAATCGGTTCGTCATCCGGGCGACGCATGCTTGTGCCCATAACGTTGTTTCAAACGAGTTTCAGGACTTCTTTCGAGCCGGAGCAACGCGTCAACCCGGTCTATTTCAGTTTTCGATTCGAGGAAATAGACGACGTGAAGATTCACGGACCCGCGGCGTACAAAATCGAAAACATGCCGCCTCGCAAGGTGATCAATCCGGGCACCGCGATGTCCTATGAAATCGCGCCGGCGGAGCAGGGCGACGGTTTCGAGGTGAAGCGTCACTTCACCGTGAGTGACATTCATTATCCAGTGGATTCGTACGCGGCGCTGCGCTCATTTTTGAATCTTGTGAAATCGAATGATGAAACACAAGTAGTTCTGCAAAATGTGGAAACGCCAAAGAGCAATTAGGCCCGCTGCGGGAGCTGGGTAAGCGGAAACTGAGGAGGCAACGATTCCCTGGCGCTAGAACCGACCTTGCGGGGTGATGCCTTTGGCTTCGACGCAGTCGTAGGATTGGCCTGCGGCGAGATTTTTGTAATCTTCCGTGCGGCCGCTGGGCCATTCGATTGTGACGCGGTCGATTTTGTCGCGTTTAGCTAGGCCGAAGGTTACGGGCAGCTCGGATTGCGACAGATAGCTGGAGCCGCCTTTTACGAAGCGCTCCTGGGTTGAGCCTTCGTGCTCGATGCGGACCATGGCGCCGATTGCGTCGCGGTTTGATTTAGTGCCGGTGAGGCGGAAGCGGATGCTATGGTTTCCGGCTTGCTGGTCGTTCCGGTAAAGATACGCGGGTCCGTTGTTGGTAGTCATTAAAATGTCGAGATCGCCGTCGCGGTCGAAATCGGCGTAGCAGAGGCCGCGGCCGACTTTTGGCTGGAAGAATGATTCGCCGGTGGCTGCGGCGACGTCCTGAAATTTTCCCTGCCCATTATTAAGAAAAATTTGCGGAGGCTGCGCGTAGCCGACGTTGCCTCGGATATTGCGGACGGTGTCGTCAATGTGTCCGTTGGCGACGACCAGGTCCAGAGCGCCATCGAGGTCCGCATCGAGGAACGCGCAGCCGAAGCCTAGAGTATTTTGCGACGCGAGACCTACGCCGGCTTGCACAGCTACATCGTTGTAGGTGCCGTTCGCTGAGGGGCGGTAGAGGCCGATCATTTCGTTGTCGAAATTTGTGATCGCCACGCCGGGAAAACCGGAGTGATCGAAATCCGCGGCATCCACGCCCATTCCGGCGCGGGCTTTTCCTTCGGCGCTGAAGGCGATGCCGGCTTCTACGGCGACGTCCTTGAACGTGCCGTTGCGTTGATTGCGATAGAGCTTGTTGGGCTGCGTGTCGTTGGCTACAAGGAGGTCGGGCCAGCCGTCGCGATCGTAGTCGAGCATGGCGACGCCTAGCGATTTTGAGCTGGTGTCGAAGATGCCGCACTTGGCGGTGACGTCTTCGAAAGTTCCATCGCCTCGATTGTGAAAGAGCCAGCAAGTTTCGCCGCGGTAGGCTTCGGGCGTGCAGTAGGATTTATGTTTACCGTCGAGGCTGCAGAATACATCGTGTTCGGCGGACCACTTCACGTAATTGCAGACGAAGAGGTCGAGCAAGCCGTCGCGGTCGTAATCGAACCAGAGCGCGGAGGTGCTGAAGGCGAGGCGGCCATCGAGTCCGCTGGAATGGGTGACGTCGGTGAACGTTCCTTTACCAGTATTGCGAAAGAGGCGGTTCTGGCCGACGCAGGTGACGAGGACGTCCGGGAAGCCGTCGTTGTTGTAATCACCGACGGCGACACCCATGCCGTACATTTCGACGTCCAGTCCGGCGCGACGGGTGACGTCGGTGAAAGTGCCGTCGCGATTATTGCGATAAAGGCGCAGAGTGGTGCGCTGGCGTTTGTGTTGCGGCCAATCCATGCCATTGATGAGTAGGATGTCCTGCCAGCCGTCCGCGTCGTAATCCAGGAACGCGCAACCGGAGCCGAGAGTTTCGGGGAGAAGTTTGCCGCCGTACGCTCCGCTATTGTGGCGGAACTGTATTCCTGTGGCGGGGGTGACATCTACCAGACGGAAGCCGGGAGTTGCGACGGATTGTCCCGCGATTGCTTCGGGTGCGAACAGTGTGTGCTTCACGCGGGTGAGCGGACTTGCGGCCAGCCCCGCCATTCCCAGCAGGAAGGACCTGCGATTCACGAGATATTCACCAGACCGTTGCGGATGGCGTAGACAACCAGTTCGGCGGTTTTGTGAATGCCGAGCGCGTCCATAATATTGGCGCGGTGGACGGCTACGGTGTTGGCGCTGAGGGAGAGGCGGTCGGCGATAGCTTTGTTGGAATTGCCTTCGACGATTAGTTGCAGAATTTCCAGCTCACGCGGGGTGAGGCCGGAATCGCGTTCGCCCTTTAATGAGGGCGTGCGCGAGACTTCTGGCGCGAGGACGATTTCACCGGCGGCAACGCGGCGGATCGCCGAGCCCAGGCCGAGATCGTCCGCATTTTTTAGGATGTATCCGCGCGCGCCGGCATCGAGCGCCTGGCGCACGAGCGTGTCTTCGGAATGCATGCTGAGCATCAGGATGGCTTGGTCGGGAAATTCCTCGAGGATAAGACGCGCCGCCGCGAGACCGCTCATCGCTGGAAGCGCGCAGTCCATTACGATCACGTTCGGGCGCAGTTCGCGCGCCAGACGCACGGCGTCTTCACCGTTGCTGGCTTCGCCGGCGACTTGCAGATCGGCTTCGTCTTCCAGCATGCGGCGGAAGCCGCGGCGGACCAGGCTGTGATCGTCCACCAAAAGAATGGAAATCTTATCCGGCATTTGCTTCGTTGCCCTCTCGTGGAACTCTCATACGCACCAGAGTTCCGCCTTGCGGCGGCTGCGTGAATTCGATGGTGCCGCGGAGTAGCTCGGCGCGTTCGCGCATGGCGACCAACCCGATGCCTGAACGCGCAGCGACCGCAGCGCCGCCTTTGCCGTGATCTTCCACTTCCAGATCCAGCGCGTCCGACGAAAACTGCAGACGGACTTGAGCTTCGCGGGCTCCGGAATGGCGGGCTACGTTGTTCAGAGCTTCCTGGAGCACTCTGTAAATGTGAATGGCCGCGCCGCCGTCCAGCGGAAAGGGCACGCCGGACTTCTGGTAGCTTATGTCAATTCCGGTCTGCTTCTCCACCGTGGGAATGTACCAGTCGATGGTGCTTTCGAGGCCGGTTTCGTCGAGCATCACGGGGTGCAAGGCTTGTGAAAGGCTGCGGACGTTGTTCAGGGTGGATTGCGCGATGTCGCGCACCTCGCGCAAGTCGGTGTGCAGAGCCGAACCTTCGGGGATACGTTTTTCGGAGCGGGTGAGCAGCGAGCCTATGGCGGTGAGGATCTGGCCGAATTCATCGTGAAGTTCGCGGGAGATGGAGCGAAGCATGGATTCCTGCGAAGAGATTAATTTCTGGGCGAGTTCGCTGCGCTGCTGGGAGAGCGCTTCGATGCGGGCGAAAACCTGGCGGTTCGCGCGGATGAGATAGAGGCTGGTGAGCAGGATCGCGGTGAGCGTGGCGGTGAGAAACAGGTAGACCTGGCGCTGCACGCGGTCGTAAATCTGAGCGACTTGGGTCGAGGCTTGCTGCTCACTTTCGTTGTTCTGCACGAGGAGACGGGAAACGGCGGTGCTGAGCGTGGACTGGCGAGCTTGCAGGGAGAGTCGAATTTGCGCGCGAGCTTCGGAATCCTTGCCGGCTTGGGCGAGGGCGAAGGTGCGGTCGGCGGCGTCCCAGAATTGCGCGAGCGAATCTTTGAGGTATTGAGTTTGTTCGGGAGTGCGGCGCGCGATGCTGAGCTGCTCTTCCGCCTGGAGCGCGCTATCGAGGTCGGTGCGAATGCGTTGGAATTGCGCGGACCAGGCGGTGAGGGGATAGGGCTCGTCGTTATCGAGCATGTCGCGCATGGCCAGGCCGAGGGAATTTAGATCGTTCTGTACGCGCAGGAGCTGCAAGGAATCGCGGCGGTTGTGCTCGACCAGGTTGTTCTGCAGTTCGCGCAGGCGGGAGATTTGCAGGGTGATGTACCAGGAATAGGCCACGACGGCGGCGATGGTGATGATCAGGCCGAGAGACAAGCCGGTGGTGGGTGAGCGTTGCGGCGACCGCGCCATGGACGGAAGGATATAACGTCGGGTGGCCGGGCACTATACTGAATCCCCGGCGGCCATTGGATGTAGGACGGTTTCAAAGGCGATTAGGACACTGCGGCACGGCGGAATAGTGGATTTCCGGGACGAATTCCGGTAGGATGCCGTGGTTTTGTTTGTCCGCCAGTATTCGGCCAAAGCTCAGGAGACCGGAATGCTTAAGAACGGTAGCGCACCAAAGACCCTGCTCGAATCGCTCGACGCGTTGGTGGCGAAGCACCATCTGCTGAAGCACCCTTTTTATAAGGCCTGGACGGAAGGGCAACTTTCCAAGGCGGAGCTGGGTCTCTACGCGGAGCAGTATTACCAGCACGTGCGTTCGTTTCCCGAGAACTTGAAGCAGCTGGCTGCGCGCACGAACGGCGACCGCAATCTGAACTCACTGGTGAGAGAGAATCTGGCGGAAGAGCTGGACGCTACCGCGCCGCACCCGCTGCTGTGGCGGCAGTTCGCGCAATCGCTGGGAGTGAGCGACGCTTCTTTGGAAGATACGCGCCCGCTGCCAGGAATCGCGGCGTTGCTGGATACGTATGACGAGGTGGCCGCGCAGGGATCCACGACGCAGGCCGTGGCGGCGTTTTACGTTTACGAGGCACAGGTTCCCGAGATTGCGAGCCAGAAGATTTCTGGTTTGCGGCGTTTTTATGGGATTAGCGAGCCGCGAGCGTTGGCGTATTTCGCGGTGCATGAAGAGGCGGATGTGCGGCATCGCGCGGCGTGGCGGGAGTGGCTGGTGCGGCAGCAGAATGTGGATACGGTTGGGGTCTTGTGCGCCGCGGAACGTAGCTTGAAAGCTTTGTGGGGCGCGCTGGATGCGGTTTATCCGCAGGGATGCGCTTCGAAGAATTAAAATCCTTCCCACAGGTTTTGAGCCACGATCGAAAAGTACGGCTTCAGGGGCTAAAGCCCTCCTCTTTTTTTGCACGGCTTCACGGCGGGGCTGAAGCCCCGCCCTTCCGGGCTATTCATTTATGCGCCGGCTCGTAGCGCACGTTTTCCTCAGAATCTTTTATTTGGTGCAGAAATGTTTTCTTGAAGGTAGAGCCGCGAGGATCTGGGCTTCCGTTATTTCTTTCGACTTTCAACTTTCAACTTTTATTTTTCCTTCTTCAGTAGCTTCACACCGTTGGGTCCGGCGATGAATGCTTCCGTGGCGAACTTCAGGAACAGGCCGTGCTCGATTAGGCCGACTACGTGATCGAGATGATGCGCGGTTTCTTTGGGATCGTCGATCGCGCCGAAGGCACAGTTTAGAATGTAGTGCCCGCCGTCGGTGATGTACGGTTTCTGGTCGGTGCCAAGACGTAGCGTCGGTTTTCCTCCCAACTCCGTGAGCCTTCTGGCAGTCACTTGCCAGCCGAAAGGCACAACTTCCACCGGCACGGAGACATGCTCTCCCAGACGCGTGACCAGCTTCGTATCGTCGGCGACGACCGCCATGCGCTTGCTTGCCGATGCCACGATCTTCTCGCGCAACAGTGCGCCACCGTGTCCTTTGATGAGGTAGAGCGGACCGGGAAGGAGTTCATCGGCGCCGTCAATGGTGAGGTCAATCTGGGTGTGCTCGGCGAAAGTGGTGAGCGGGATTTTCTCGGTGCGAGCCTGCTCGGCAGTGCGGTCCGAAGTGGGTATTCCGAGGATGCGCAGACCTTCTTGCGCCACCCTACGTCCAATGGCCGTGATCGCAAAGCTTGCCGTCGAGCCCGTGCCCAGACCGACGACCATGCCGTTTTCGACGAGCATCGCGGCAGCGTCGCCTGCTACTTTCTTCCATTGATCCTGCTGCGAGAGTTCCATCAGTCCGTCCAGCGCGAAGTTGATGAGAGCGCACATCATAGCCGGAGACGCATAGATTTCCAACATGATGCCGCTTTGCCATTGTGCCGGAGATTCTATCCGGCGGTGCGGAGCTTAGCAGAAAGCTTTCGGCGCGACGATGCTCGAATGAACGGGAACTCGCAGAGATCGTGGCGTCTTGAGCCGAAGCGGACGGGACCGCGGATTAGTCGTCGAGCAGACTGCTTCCGGGGGCAGGTCCTGTGGTGGGGGTATCGATGCCACCGAGGGAAACGAGCAAGCGGCGGAGCTTGGCGCGGTCTTCCAGATTCATGCCGACCATTTCGAATCCTGCTTGGTGGGAGCGGACGAAGCGGACGACGGCCTGCATGCTGATGGAGCGCAGGCCCGCGGGAATTTTAAGCGTGGCTTCGGTGCCCACGGGAAGTTGCAGTTCACCACTCAGGAGACCGCCATCGAGGCTCAGCACGCTGATCGCGGAAGAATATTTTCCCTTTGCCGAGGTGACCAGGGCGGGCACGTTGCGCGGCAGGCGCACGCGGCGATAGCGACGATGACGAACGAAATCGCGCTCCGCGATGGCATCGAGCGGCGCGAGTTGAAAAACTTTCGTATCCAAACCCGATTCCGGCAAGAAGGCCTGAATCCAGACGGGATCGAGCTTGACGAGCGCCTGGGCTGCAGCCATACGAATTTCGTCCGGATACTCCCAGCCAAAGGTCTTGCGTTGTTCGACAAAACGACGCAGGTGACCGGCTGCGGCCGGAGCGCGCATGCGGCCGAGCGCTTCGATGGCCTTCACGCGGAGGTAATCGGGGCCTTGCGGCAGAATTTCGCCTTCGGCAAGGCGAAGAAGTTTGGTGGCGGTGTCGCCGTCGGCGCACATGCCGATTTCGTCGAGCGCGAGCGGAAGAATCATAACGTCGAGCATTTCGAGCGAATCGGAGAGGAGCTTGCCGCGCTCCGGAGCGCCGGCGGTGGAGAGCTGACGTACGACGGCATCGTGGAAGCCGCGACCGCCATCGCGGAGTCGCCGCGGCAAGAGTTCGTCTACAGCAGCGGGATCCAAGCGGCTGAGCAGACCGATTACGGTGGCGGCTTTCGCGGGCGCATCGTTCTTGAGCGATTCCTTGAGGTAACGCACGCAAGGAGCGCCGACGGCCTTGGCGAGACTGACGAGGCTTTCGCGCTCGGTGCGCCGCGAAGTTCGCGCCAGACGCATCGCAAGATGCTCGGCCGCGCCCAGCGGCACGCGCATAAGCACCCCGACCAAGCCGTCCGGCATCGTTTCGGCGACCATGGCCTCTTCGATGAATTCGGGAAGGCGATTATCCACACCGACGCGAGGGCGCAAAGTTTGCACCCAACTGGGGCGCGAGCTTTCCAGGTCCGCGAGGGAATCGAGGGCCTGTTGCACGGCGCGATAGTAGCGGCGCGCGGCGGATTCCTGGCTGAGGCGGACAAAGGCGGCGCTGAGAAGCGTTTGCAGTTCGGTGTCTTTCTCCGCAGCCATGGCCAGGCCAATTTTGGCCAGAGTGTCTTGCAAGCGCTGACTGGCGGCTTTGCTGTAGAGCTCGGCCAGTTGTCCCAGGCCGATCGCGGCTTTCTTGCGCGCCTCGGCGTCGGAATTGCCAACGCAGGACGCGTAGTGCAGCAGGATGTCTCCGGCGGCGTCCGATTCTCCGCGACCCATGAGTTCTTCGACGTACTGCTGAACGTTGCGCGGCGGAATGCACCACGCTTCGGAAGACATCAGCACGGTTTTCTTACCGGAGTCCGGCACGGCGGCCCAGAACTGGCGATCGAGAACGTCAGCGTGAGATTCGACGGACATTCCGGCGTGGGCCATTTTTTCTTCGCGTGATTTCAGTAATTTGCGAAGGGTGGCGAGTTCGTTGCCCATGCGCTCCAGCATCTGGCGGACGGCATTAACCTTCACTTCGCCGCGTTGGAAGCGGTCAATGGCGAAACGGATGGCGAGGTCTTCGGCGAGGCGCAGCATGTGGCTCTCGTCCATTTTCACGTTGGGTGATTGCGCGGCTACGGTTGCGAGGGCTTGCTGCAAGGTTACTTGCGCATTTTGGGGCAGGGCCGAGATTTTCTGCCGCCACGCGGACTCGTCGAGCTGAGGATTCTTGGCCGTTTGCGCTTCGCCGAACTGGGCGAGCAGCCTGAGCAGGCTGTGCAGTTCTGCTTCCTCGAGCTGACCGATTCCGCCGGCCAAGCCGGAGACGCCGCCTCCGCCTATGCCGGTGCCGAAGCCCGAACCAAGTCCCGTGGTGCCGAAAATTCCGGGCCCAAAACCGGCGCCAGTTCCTGCACCAGAACCTACGCCGGTGCCCCAGCCAGCTCCCGCGCCGGTTCCTGCAGTTGTTCCTGCTCTGTATCCCGTGCCGGTTCCTATTCCGCCGCTGCCAGCAGTTCCTGGAACGCCTGCGCCACCATGTTCGCCTTCAGCTGCGGCGATGAGCTGAATCATTTTTTCCGGACTGCGGAACCATTCCTGGATGCGGTCAGCGTCAGCGCCGAGAGTTTTTGCCGTGAGAGTGGCAGCTACGCGCGCGTCGGAAAATCCGGAGTCCTCCGCGACGAAGCGAATCTCGTTGACGCGGATGCCGGAATTGGTGCGATTGCCGAAAAAGACGGCGAGGCGATCGGAGAGAGTTCCGGCTTTCGGGCCCGTTTCCATGAAGCACTTCACCAGATTGGAGAATTCTTCGCGCTCAACGCGAGGGAGGAAACCGATGCTGGCCACGCCGGAAGCGTTGAGGAAATCAGCGAAACTGCGTTCAGCGGGACTGGATTCCAGGGGAACGCCATCAAGGAGGAGTTGGGAACCAGAGGCCCCGAGGAGCAGGCCACCCGGCCCGGCGGCATTCACGGTTGCCTGAAGTTCCGCCCAGGCGGAAGCGAATTGACCGGCGGAGCGAGAATGCCCTAAACCATAGAGTCGAGCGTACTTAAGCAGCACATTGAGGCTGCGGACGAAGGCACGCGCGTTGGGAATTGCTGGTTCGCTCTGCATAGGCAACTCGCAGGTAGCAGGTGCCATACGGTTAGACTCGCAACAAGTGTACTAGGACCACTGATTATGGAAATAGTACCGAAGGTCTAGAGCGGCGCACTAACCAATAGGGAGGGCAGGCCTTAAGAGGCCAAGCGGATTTCAACGTCCTGGCCCTCGAGCGCCGGACGGACGCGGCGAATGACCTCGCTGGCCCAAAGCTTTTCGCTAAGGAGAATGAGCGAGCCATCTTCGAAATTGCAGATCGCACAGAAGGCGTATTTCGAGAACGCGGTGTGGTAGGCGTCCACGCCGCGCCGCGCAAGTTCGCCTTCGAGAGTTGGATCGCCTTCCGCGAGCGGGGCTCCGGCGCGTGCGCCAAAGGTCTCACCCTGAAAACGATCGAGAAGAGGTTCGAGGACTGCAAGTTCGGGCGCGGGGACGACGAGGGTGTGCTTGGAGGCTTCGCGGTAGGGGATCTGATGGCGCTGCAAATAATCGCGCAGACGGTCGAGATGGCTGAAGAAATCGAGCGCCCAATTTTCAGAAGTGGCGGTGGCGCGCAGCACGCGCGACCAAATTCTGGCCGCGTCGGCGCCACGGATGGGCTCGCGATTCTCATCAGCTTCGGTGAGCTCCAGGCCCATGGCGCGGACGTCAGCGCCCAGATCGAGCGGTTCGATTTCGAGGAGGTACACGGATTTATTCTTCCGCGGGGCCGAGGTTATCTTCCTCCAGCCCGGGCAAAGGGAATTTATTCTTGAACTCCGGAGATTGTTTGCGAACTTCCAGCCAATCGAAGAAGGCGTCGGGGGTTTCCAGCCAGATTGCGAACCAGTGAGCGATTTCTTCTTTTTGGGCGCGCTTGTTGGCATCGACTTTGTGGTTGCGCGAAATCATTTCGGCGCGGCGGCGGCCGAGACGGGCGACTTCGCGCACGCGTTCGGCGGCGGCTTGCTCGTGTTCGAGCAGGAATTTCCTGAGGAGCTCATCGAGGCGCACCAGACACATTTCGGCTTCTTCGAGCGTGGAAAAATGGAGCAGGTCGGTGAATTCTTCTTCGTAACGGCCGTCGGTGTCGGAGCGTGTGGACCACACCACGCGCAGCCCCGCTTCTTCGAGCACGCTGACGATATAGTCAGGTGAAGTTTTTCCCGGCGCGCCGAGGTGGGCGATCAATTGACGGCGAATCTGTTCGATTTCGGCGGGCGTATAGCGCGGTTTGCCAAGGCCCTCCGCCACTTCGAGGATCAGGGCCTTCTTGGTGGGTGATCCACCTTCGTGATGCGCGTCTGAGCGGGCGGGACTCACGACGGTCCTCGATGCGTTGGTTGCTTCTGTTCAGCTACAGGCGGCGCATCGCGTGAAAGCAGGCTGCGATAGCGCGCGACGTTGCGATTGTGCTCGGCGAGCGTCTTGCTGAAAAAATGTCCGCCGTTATCGTTAGCGACAAAGTAGAGATAATCCGTCGTGGCGGGAGCGAGGGCAGCGCGCAGCGACGCTTCGCCGGGATTGGCGATCGGCCCCGGAGGCAAGCCAGGGTTTCGGTATGTGTTGTACGGCGAAACGATCTGCAAATCCTTGGAGTGCACGACTTTTACCGGGTGACCTGCGAGTTCCAAGGCGTACGCGACGGTGGGATCGCACTGCAAAGGACCGCCTCGCTTGATGCGATTGTAAAACACGCCGGCGACGAGAGGCCGCTCTTCCTTGCGCGGCGTCTCGCGTTCGACGAGGGAGGCGAGAGTGACGACCTGGTCAGCTGTGAGCCCAGAGGGAAGATTCGTGGCGCCGGAGGCGTTCAGAGATTCCCAGACGGCGCGAAAATTCTGGACCATGCGTTTGGCAGCCTGTTCGCAGGTGGTGTGGTGCGTGAATTCATACGTGGAAGGAAAGAGAAAACCCTCGAGGTTCTGCGCTTGCGGCGCCAAATCGGATATCAGGCTGGTGTCTTTGGCAGCTTCAAGGAAGCCTTCGCGGGTGCAGACGCCTTCGCGGTCGAGCTCCGCGGCGATATCGAACATCGTCCAGCCTTCGGGGATGGTGACAGTGTGCACAAAAATTCTACCCTGGGCGAGCTGCCAGAAAACCTCGCGCGAAGTGACAGGGTGGTCGAAATAATATTCGCCTGCTTCCATCGGCGTGCGGAAGTGCCAGAAACTGAAGAGCGCGAAGGCCAAGCGGTCGCGGATTACGTCGTTTTGGCGAAGAATTCGCGCAATTCCCCAGCGCGATTTGCCATGAGGGATATCCACAAAGACCTTTTCGGGGCGGTGACCGCGATAGGGGCGGCTGATTTGCGAATCGAGCCAGCCGGCGCCGGCGCCGATTGCCGCAATCACAAGAAGAGCCAGGAGGCCAAGCCGTCGCATCGCCGGTTATTCCTTCTCGCCCGCAACGGGTTGCAGGCGGCCACGGTTGCGTTCGAGGTACTCACGCAGGAAAATGGCGGCGGCTACGTCGTCGAGGGACGATTCCATTCGCCGGCTGGACGATCCGGTTTCAGCGATCATCTGTGCTGCCTCCCAACTGGTGAGCCGCTCGTCCACGAGATGCACTTCGATTCCCAGCTCCTTGCGCAGGCGCGCGGCAAAGCGCGCGGCTTCCTGCGCCATTTCTCCCGCCTCACCGGTGATGTGCAGCGGGTGGCCCACGAGGATACGCGCGACGCCCTGTGTTCTGCAAACATCGCGGAGGCGGCGGAGATCGTCGCGGCGATTCACGCGCTTGAGGACCATAAGCGGCTGCGCCGTGAGCTGCAGTTCGTCGGACAGCGCGAGTCCGATTCTCTTGCGGCCGTAGTCGATCGCCAGGATCCGGCGAGGCCTGGATTCCGGCGCCGCCGCAGAGGTGTCCCGAACGATTGGACGCAGGCTGGCAGTCATGTTCTTCCGCATAGTATACGCGATGCTCGCTACAGCTTGCACACTACCAAGCGGGCGGGACGCATGGAAGTTGCGTTTCTAACTGGGATGGCGTATCAGCTAGCGGATTGCGAAATTAACCGAATCGTTAGTCGGAGTAGGAATCATGATTGCTCATAACCCCCTCCACGGATCCGGACAAGCGGGATTCCCGCATCCGGCTCTTGCCTTAGGTGACGACGCCCATGC
>Ga0209006_10000522_pt1 | contig 35995 bp, 28 predicted proteins | sample JacPin_JW_Ref_O2_FD_188567 | JGI IMG/M metagenome (GOLD analysis project Ga0209006, IMG submission 188567) | Forest soil microbial communities from Algoma, Ontario, Canada - Jack Pine, Ontario site 1_JW_Ref_O2 (SPAdes) (version 2) | ecosystem: Environmental > Terrestrial > Soil > Boreal... | reverse complement strand
GCCCTGGCGTTATCCGTTGCGCGATTTGCTGGGTTTTTTCGTCTGGTTCGCGAGCTATTTAAACCTGCGCTATGTTTGGCGCGACAGCCGCTTTGAGTTGAAGGGAACGCGAATCGCGCTGCGCCAAACGTCTTCGAATGGACGCTAGCGCGGGGCAAATTTTTCCTGATCTCGCCGTCCAAATTTTGCTTCCCGGGTGGAGGACATATTGCGCGTTTTAGTTACGGGTGCGGCTGGTTTTATCGGCAGCAATATGGCAGACCGCCTTCTCCTTGCGGGTCACAGCGTCGTAGGGCTCGATAACTTTTCGACCGGACAGCAGCGGTTCCTGAACAGCGCCCTGGTCCATCCTCAGTTCACACTCCTCGAGGGCGACCTGCTCGACTTAAAAAGCCTGGCGCAGGCAATGCAGGGCGTGGAGTTGGTGGTTCATTTTGCCGCGAATGCCGACGTTCGCTTCGGCACCGAACATCCACGCAAAGATCTGGATCAGAACACGATCGCAACCTGGAACGTGCTCGAAGCCATGCGCGAGCAAGGCTGCAAACGCATCGTGTTTTCTTCGACCGGATCCGTCTACGGGGAGCCCGCGATCTTTCCCACGCCTGAGACCTGTCCTTTTCCCGTACAGACTTCGCTCTACGGCGCTTCCAAACTGGCCGCGGAGGGCCTGATTCAAGCCTACTGTGAAGGCTTCGGACTGCAGGGCTACATTTTCCGCTTTGTTTCGATCCTGGGAGAACGATACTCGCACGGGCACGTGTTCGATTTTTACCGGCAGCTTTCCGAGCATCCCGAACGTCTCCACGTGCTCGGCAACGGGCATCAGAGAAAATCCTACTTGTACGTGCAGGATTGCATTGACGCCATTCTTCTTGCGATTGATCGGGCGGACGGCAAGGTAAACATCTTCAATCTCGGCACGGACGAATATTGCGAAGTCAACGACTCCATCGGCTGGATTTGCGAACATCTGGGGTTGCATCCGAAGCTTACATACTCCGGAGGCGAACGCGGCTGGGTCGGGGATAGCCCATTTATCCTGCTCGATTGCTCGCGGATTCGCGCGCTGGGCTGGAAACCGCGATTGACCATCCGGCAAGCGGTTCTGGCCACGATCAAGTTCGTCAGCGCGGACGTCGCCGCAGTGAAAGCGGCGCGCTAGCGCTATACTGGCCCGGCGTCCGGGGAATCTCTGCATTGATCATCACACGAAGCCCGTTGCGAATTTCGTTGGGTGGCGGGGGCACCGATCTTCCGTCGTACTACCGCAAGCACAGCGGGTTTGTGCTGTCTGCCGCCATCAACCGGTACGTTTACATCACCATCAACGAGGCTTTTCGTCCGCGCATCATCCTGAAATATTCCAAGCTGGAGGATGTGGAACGATGGGAAGACATTCAGCATCCCATCATCCGGGAAGCGCTGCGCTTGACTGGAATCACGGGGCCATACCTTGAGATCGTCAGCCTCTCCGACATTCCCGCCGGCACCGGGCTCGGCTCGTCGGGCAGCTTCACCACGGCATTGCTGCGTGCGCTGCACACCATGAACCGGAATTTCGTCCCTCCCCAGGAATTGGCCGAACAGGCTTGTCACATCGAAATCGATGTATTGAAAGAGCCGATTGGCAAGCAGGACCAATACATCGCAGCTTTTGGTGGCATTACCTGTTTCGAATTTCTGCCGGATGACCGAGTAATTGCGGAACCTCTGAAAATTGCCTCCGAAACTTTGGCCAATCTCGAAGACAATCTGCTGCTGTTTTTTACCGGGGCCTCGCGCTCCGCCGCGGAAGTTCTGCGCGATCAGGACACGCGAACCCGCGACAATGCCAGCGAGATGCTCGAGAATCTGCATCACACCAAACATCTTGGCCACGAAAGCCGGGACGCTCTCGTGGCAGGCGATCTGCACAAATTTGCGGAACTCATGCACGTTCACTGGGAACACAAGAAGAAACGTTCTCCCGGAATCAGCAGCAGCCTGATTGACGAAATGTATGAGCGCGCGCGCGCCCATGGGGCGCTCGGCGGCAAACTGATTGGCGCCGGCGGTGGAGGCTTTCTGATGCTTTACACAGAAGACAAGACTCGCCTTCGGTCTGCCATGAGAAATGCCGGACTGCGCGAGGTGCGATTGCAGTTTGATTTCAGCGGCACTTCGGTGCTGGCGCATTCCTAAAGAATCCATGCTACCTGTGGCCATACTTGCGGGCGGCCTGGCAACTCGCCTGGGACCGTTGACCGAAACGCTCCCTAAATCGCTGATCTTGATCAATGGCGAGCCGTTTGTGGCGCACCAGTTGCGGCTGCTGCAAAGAAGCGGCGTCCAACATGTGATACTGTGCGTCGGCCATTTGGGCAATATGATTGAACAGGCCATCGGAGACGGCAGCGCCTTCGGCGTGAAGGTCGAATATTCTTACGATGGCGCAACCTTGCTCGGTACAGCAGGAGCCATCAAGAGTGCTTTGCCCAAGCTGGGCAAGAAGTTTTTTGTGATGTACGGCGATTCTTATTTAACCTGCGGTTACGCCGTCATTGCGCAAGAGTTTTCGCGGCAGAATAAGTTAGGGTTGATGACCGTATTTCGTAACGACGGACAGTGGGACGCCAGCAACGTGGAATTTGAGGAAGGTAGCATTCTGGCATACAGCAAGAACAACCGCACCGCGCGCATGCGTTACATCGATTACGGGTTAGGTGTTTTCCGTGCGGAAGCGTTTGTCAGAACTCGGGCTACGGATCTCGCAGACGTTTATGCCGAACTGCTCCAAACCGGCGACCTGGCTGCCCTGGAAGTGCACGAGCGCTTCTACGAGATGGGTTCGCCCGCAGGGTTGAAGGAGATGACAAGTTTCTTGACCCAGCGGGGTGACGCACGGAAATGAGCAGCCGCGGGTTTGATCAGAATAATTTTGCTAAGGCTTTTCTGGCCGAGGCCGCTGAGATCATCGCCCGTCTGGATGTGGATGGTATCGAAAAAGCCGCTGGCCTTCTCGCCAGCACTCGCGCCAGCGGCGGTCGCCTGTTTATTCTCGGCGTGGGCGGGAGCGCTGCCAACGCTTCGCACGCCGTCAACGACTTCCGAAAGATCGCGGGCATCGAAGCCTACGCCCCGACCGACAATGTGGCGGAGCTTACAGCACGCGCCAACGACGAGGGATGGGCCTCGATTTTTGACAGTTGGTTGCGCACCAGCCGATTGCGGCCGGATGACCTGTTGCTTATTCTCTCGGTCGGTGGCGGAAATGTTGAACAGAACGTCAGCCCGAACCTTGTCGCCGCTTTGAAGTATGCGAAGGCGGTCGGCGCAAAAATCATCGGCATCGTGGGCCGCGACGGCGGTTACACTGCCACAGTCGCCGATGCTTGCGTCGTGATTCCCACCGTGAATCCTGCGCACACCACCCCGCACACGGAAGCATTCCAAGCGGTGATTTGGCATCTCCTGGTTTCGCATCCGGCGGTAAAGACGAAGCCCACAAAATGGGAATCGATGGCGGCGAGTGCCAAGGGCCGCGCCGTGTTCCTCGACCGTGACGGCGTGATCAACCGGAACTTCGTGCGTGACGGCAAACCATTCCCTCCGTCGACATTACAAGAGTTGGAGATACTTCCCGGCGTTCCTGAGGCTCTTGAGGAACTGAAACAGCACGGCTACAAATTACTAGTGGTGACGAACCAGCCGGATGTGGCGCGCGGCAAGCAATCCAAGCAGACGATTGAGGCAATGCATCAGGCTTTATCGGCGCGTCTTCCCCTCGATGATATCTTCGTCTGCTATCACACCGACGAAGACAAATGCGACTGCCGCAAGCCGCTGCCGGGAATGCTGCTGGCAGCGGCTCGAAGGCACAATATCGATTTGGCAGCCAGTTTTATGGTCGGCGACCGTTGGCGGGACATTGAGGCGGGTTACAATGCAGGATGTAAGACCATTCTTATCGATTACGGGTATTCGGAGAAATCTCCAGCCCATGTTCCAGACTTGCGCGTTGGATCTCTGCGCGAAGCCGCTGACTGGATCATTCGTTCCGCGCCAAAAGGAGCGCATCCCTAATGAAGTCTTCCTCCGGAATGAAGTCGGTGTCCGACCTGCGTGTGCAGATTTTCGCGGACGGGGCTGACAAAGCCAGCATCCTGCAGCTATCTCGGCAGCCGCATATCAAAGGTTTCACCACGAATCCCACGCTGATGCGAGCCACGGGAGTCACTGACTACGCGGGATTCGCGCGGGAACTGTTGGCCAATATCCCCGACCGTCCCGTTTCCTTCGAAGTATTTGCCGATGAAGAACCCGAAATGGAAGAACAGGCGCGACACATCGCCGCATGGGGCAAGAATGTGTTCGTCAAAGTTCCAGTCATGCGCACCAACGGTGCGCCAACCTACGATCTTATCCGGTGCCTTTCTGGCGACGGAATTCAGTTGAATGTGACTGCGCTGCTCACGCTCGAGCAGGTGCGAAGCGTATGTGACGTATTGTCGGACAGCGCACCCGCTTACGTTTCCGTGTTTGCCGGCCGCATCGCCGACACTGGCCGCGATCCGGTACCGCTCATGCGCGAAGCCGTCGGCATGGTCAACGATGCCAACGCGCAGCTGATGTGGGCGAGCCCGCGGGAACTGCTCAACGTTTTTCAGGCGGATGAGATCGGATGTCACGTGATTACGGCAACCACGGACATCCTGAAGAAGCTTCCGCTGGTGGGAAAAGACTTGCACGAGTTCTCGCAGGAAACCGTGCAAATGTTCCGACGGGATGCAGTCAAGTCCGGCTACTCTCTGCCGACTGCGACGCAGGAAGTTGCCGTAGTCTCACGCCGGTAAGCGCGCGCCCGGCTCGCGTAATGATTTCGCGGCCACGTTTCTGGTAGCCGATCTTCCTGCCGTTTCGGTTTCCGCTGCTCCGCTAGGGATGGTTCGAATAGATCACCTTGCCCGAAACTTCGCTGGCAATGTGCAGCGGTCCCGGCAGCAGCGCTTCCACCTTGGCGCGTTCGTGCTGCGGCACAAATAGAAACACGCGGTCGGAAGAATTCCACGCATGCTGCAAATCCTGGTCGCTGAGGAAAATGTGCGGCGCATCCGGATAAGTCGATCCCCACCACATGGAAGTCGTATTCCCGTTGACGAGTTCAATCGGCCGGCGCAGGTAGAACAGCAGCGAGGAACCAAACGACTGATCGCCGTAAATCATCATGCGGTCGTTCGGATGCAAGTCCGGAGCGATCTGCCGCGCCATGCTTCGCGATCCCAGGAACGGATCGAAGCGCACCAGAGCGATGTGTGCGGCGATCAGGAAAACCGCCATGGTTGCGGCGGTGGTCCAGGTGGCAGCGAACTGCGCCCCCCGGCGCCGCAGCCAGAAGGCAAATGCGGGCCCTATCAGCAGGACAATCGCGGCCAGGATGGCGGGCAAGCGGAGCGCGGCGAACGACGCCCCCGTCAGATCAAGCATATGGCCCATCGAAAGAGTTTCGGCCTGCAAGTCGGGCTTGGCGAGCACGGTGCCGATGTCTGGCACGAACGCTAGATGGCGCGAGTTCCAGAGGCCGGCCGACAGCACTGCCGAGATTGCCATGCCGATTACGGCAAACACAGCGGAACTCCACAGAAGCCATCGCCGCGATCCGATTTCTTCCTCGTTCGCGAGTTGTCCCGCGATCAGCAACAGGATCGGCAGGTAGGCCGGAAATGTGTAGTACTCCTGGTTCGTGGAGAACGAAAAGAAGACGAGCGTTACTCCAGCCCAGGCCAGGCAAAGCAATTCGGTTCGGGAGCGAAAATTCAGGGGCCCTCGCGGAGCCCTGTCCCGAGTGCGCTTGCGGCGGGCCATCCAATCGGTTATCGGCTGCCGCAGCGCCACCGGCAGATATAAACTCCACGGGAACAGCCATACTAGGTGGAGCGTCCAGTAGAGCGAACTGGTCTGCTTGTTGTAGTCCTTGGGGATGCGCTTGCCCAGGAAGCGCATGAAGTGTTCATTCACAAAATAGAACCAGAAGAAATGTGGATTGCGGATGCCGGCGAGCAAATGCCAGGGCGCGGCAATCACCAGAAAAAGTAGCGTGCCCGTCAACAGCCGAAACTCGCGCCAGCGCCGCCATTCGCCGCTGATCCCCGCATAGATCAGCAGCGCCAATCCCACGACGACGATAGCGAGTAAACCCTTGGTGAGCACAGCCAGCGCCACGCAAGCGTAGACGCCGTACCAGCGCCAGGCATCGCCGTGTTCGAGAGCAGTGGCGAAGAAGTAAAACGCTAAAGCGATAAACAGACTGAGGATCGACTCGGGAATCAGAATGCGAGTGAATAGATAACAGCCGGCAGCGGTAGCGACGAATAATCCGGCGTAGATAGATGCGCGGTTGCCGAACGCGCGACGTCCCCAGCGCATCGCCAACAGCACAAGCAGCAACATGGACAGCGCAACCGGCAAGTGAGCAGCAAACTCGCTGGTTCCGAAGAGGCCATAGCAAACGGAAACCGCCCAATACATCAGCGGAGCTTTTTCAAGATAGCGGTTGCCATTCACTTTCAGGGTGACGTAATCATGCGTCACCGACATCTCGCGAGCGGCCTCGGCGTGCGTCGAGTCCGCGTCGTCCTGCAATCCTGGCGAGAAAAGGGAACCGACGTAGATCATCGCGAACAAAACCAGCGCGCCGGCAACGTAAGCGGAAGTCTTCTTACCAGCGGTGGAGACTGTCGATAGCGGTGAGTTGGTCGTGGAATCTTTCGAGGTCAATGGGACGGAGCGCCCTCGTATCGATGCGCTGCCTCAAGCATGACACACCACGCTGCGAGAGTCACTTGGGTTGCGGCAAAGACGGACTGGACCGACTGACTCACTCCCTCGCCCGCTGCCCGAGCTGCTGATCGCAGCCGGACGACGAATCGTCACGGCCTGCGGTCGGTTCGGTCACTTTTCAAGGAAAACGTTCAACAGGCGGCTCAGTTGCAGCTTCTCTCCAGCCATGCCGGGTGCCCCGGCAGTGTCATCGGTGAGTGCCGAAAGCTGGTGGGCCAGCACCCGAACTGCGACGTCACTGCGAATATAGATTGCTTCCGATGGAATCGTGACCTCCCAAGCATCATGCTTGCGGAGTATTGGCCAACGCTGCCATTCATTGTGCTTGATTGAGTTCGTCTTCTGTGTGGAGAGCTTCCATGCGCCTTCGATGCGAACCTCGGCCCAACCCCGATCGCGCTGCAAGTGCACACGTTCCACGGAAAGCTGGTCAAAAACCATCAGAGGCTTGGAAGGATTGAGCATGTCCAGCCCACGAAGCCTCTCTCCGGTTTCGCTGAAGATTGGTTCCAGAGCGTCAGTTACTTCGCCAGGCGTGGGGCGCCCCGAATGAATCGCCGCAACCGAAGGAACCTTCCGCGCGGGGTCTGCCTGAGTCTGTGCTCTGTCGCTGCCGTCTAAGGTGACGTCGTAACTCATGTTACGGCTGCTCAGAGGACGCGGGTCGGTATTCGCGACCGTTTTCAGATTACTTTCGCCGCTCGAAAACGCAACCCGATTCGCGGCTGGGGCGTTTGTGACGTAGCGTAAGAAACGAGGGCGTCCTCGTTCTTTCCAGTACGGGGAATCATAGGGTTCGACTCCGAGCCCGGAACGTAAAGCGCTGAAGAACGAGCGCTGTGCAGGGTCGACGGCGATTCCCACATGTCCCGGCCAGACTACCAAATCGCCCGGTTGTGGCCGCGCGACGCGTTCGAATCCGGCTGTTCCCGCGTAGAGGGATGTGGAATTTGCATACGAATACGGGAACCCGGCGCGCTCGTAAATCGCATGCACGAGATGTGAACAATCGGACTCGGAATCGGAATTTGCGCGGGACTCCAGCGCTGCGCTCAGCACAGCCAAGCCTTCGTCTGAAGTCACCAACCGTAGTGCGCGTGATTTCGTTTGGGTCGCGAGCTTGGGCGCGGGCGACGAGGTCCCGCTCGTGGACTCGTGATTCTGCGCGGTCGCAGCCGCCGCCAGAATCGCGACGAGCATCGACAGCGCGGAAAAAAAGATGATGCCTGGTTGTCGTACCCTCATCGCCCTCCTATTCTGACGTGCGCCGGACTGCGACGCAGGTTACCTAGGTGTAACTACCCGTCTCGACAACGGGCGCGGGCTCGGCGTGCCCGCAGCTCGGGGACCACAACAGCCCAACTTAGGTGCCTTGGACATGCCAAAAGGTTGTACTGGCCGTTCGCCGAATGTTTCTCGCCGACTATGTATCAACGATCATTTCTCCAGCACGAAGATCCTTTCCATCGGCAACCACTTCTCGCCAGGACCAGCATCTGGCAAAGCTTGCTGAAATTTCCACATCAAGTCTTCCCACTCCTGAACCTTCGGATTCTTCCGGTCAGCCTCAGCCTTTTTCTCAAACGAAAAACTGTCATCAACTTCCAGAATCATGAACATGCGCGTTCCCCGGAGATAGATTTCGAGATCGCGAATGCCGGCATCTTTTATGCTCCTGGTGATCTCAGGCCAAATCTTTTCGTGGTAGCGCTTGTACTCTGTGATCAACGCGGGATCATCCTTCAAGTCCAGGGTCAGGTAATAGCGTCTGCTCATGCCAACACTCCGTCACTATCCGGAGAGATAGGTCTCAACGACGCCGCTGACGGCTTATATCCAGATAGCCCAAAATAGAGAATGAACAGATAACACAACAGGGGCACAACAAATGCCCGCTGGATGCTCGACGCATCCGAAATGCGCCCCATGATTGCCGGGAAAAATGCCCCACCGATAATTGCCATCACCAGAAGGGATGAGCCACGCTTGGTTTGCGAACCGAGCCCCTTGATGCTTAACGCAAAAATGGTGGGGAACATAATCGAGTGGAAGAATCCGATTAGCACAACGGCTGCAACCGGAATCAGGCCGGAACCGAGCAACGCAACGGCTGCACACACCAGCGATGCGGCCGCAAAAACAGACAACAGCCGAGGTGCAGCAATCTTCTTCATGGTGGCCGAACCGGCGAAGCGGCCGATCATGAAGCCGATCTGGTGAAGCAGTAAATACAGCGCGGCTTTTTTGGATGAGGTTCCGGGAACTGCAAACTGCGCGTAGCGAATGACGAAACTGGCCACTCCCACCTGCGCTCCGACGTAGAAAAACTGGGCAATCACCCCCTTCACCAGGTGGGGATGCGACAGCACGCTTGCAGGTTTTTTTTTCGGCGTTGCAATGTCTGTTTCGGCGGGTACGTCCTGCACGTCGGGCAAGTGAGCAAGTTGGATAAGTACCGCGACCACCACAAAGATTCCTGCAATCATCAAGTACGGGCCCTTCACCGTGCTGGCCTCCGCTGCTTGATAGGTTGCCAGTTGCCCCGCGCTCATCGCGGCAATCTGCGCCGGAGCAACCACGTCGGTGAGAATAAAGGCCCGCCCGATAATCGGCGAAAGCACCGCGCCCACGGCGTTGAACGACTGCGCAAAATTGAGTCGCCGCTCGGCGCTGGCCGCGGGGCCAAGAATCGTCACGTAAGGATTAGCGGCCACTTCCAGGAAGCTCTGGCCACATGCCATCACAAACAGCGCCAGAAGGAAGAAGCCGTAGACACGGGAAGAAGACGCCGGAACAAAGAGTACCGCTCCCACTGCGCATAGAAACAGACCAACAAGAATTCCCTTTTTGTATCCAATTTTTTCCATCATTCGGCCAGCGGGAAATGCGGCCAGAAAATAGCCGCCGAAAAAGGCAACCTGAATGAACGACGATTGAAAATCGGTCAACCCAAAAGCTTTTTTCAGATGTGGAATCAGAATGTCATTCAGGTTGACCCCAAACGCCCACAGGAAAAAGAGGCTGGTGATCAGAATGAAAGGCACGCGAAAACGGCGTTCTGTCACCGGAACGGATTGCTCATTTTCCACTACGGCTCCTTCAGAAATCGTTATTCCTTATTTTCGTCAGGTGAGGGCGTCTCCGCTAGGTGAGCGCCCGATCCAGGTGCGTGTAACCGCCGTCCACAAATACGTGCTGCCCTGTGATGTGACTGGCCCTTTCCGAAAGCAGGAATAGAACCATGTCGGCGATTTCCTCCGGTTTGGTCATGCGTTTTCCCAGTGGAATTTTCGAAATAATTCCAGCGAGTTTTTCCTCGGGATTCGGAAATCCGGACAACCATTGCCGATAGAGGGAGGTCATCACTTCCGCAGGGATGACGGCATTTACGCGAATGCCCAAGGGAAGCAGTTCCGCAGACCATTCTCGCGTGAGGCCTAGAATAGCGGCCTTTGACGCCACGTAGCCGGAGGTTTCTCCCTGGCCAGTCAGCGCGGTCTTCGAGCTGATGTTGACGATCGACCCATGCGATTGTTTGAGGGCGGGCAAAGCGTAGTGAGCCATCGCGTAGTAGTGCACTAAATTTAGTTCGAGCGATGCAACAAACCGCTCGGGTGTGCCGCGCTCGAGTCCGACATGGTCGTTCACGCCCACGTTATTGACGAGAGCATCAAGGCGCCCGAAGTTTTGCAGCACCTGGGCGACGGCTTTGCTGCAGGCCTGGGGCGCGGTGATTTCGCCAGCAATGAATTCACACTCCGCGGCGGTATCTCGCAACGCGGACTCCAATTGCTGTCCTGCTTCGATGTCGCGATCCAGAAAAATAGGGATGGCGCCCTCAATGGCACAGGCGCGGACAATCGCCGCGCCGATTCCCTTCGCGCCGCCGGTCACAAGAATGACTTTCCCTTTTAGTTGCAGGTCCATGCGTTAGCCACGTAAATTTAAGAACCCGCCATCCATCGGATAGTCGACGCCCGTAATGAATGATGCTTCGTCAGAACAAAGAAATAATGCGAGCGAAGCGACTTCTTCGGGCTCTCCCATTCTTCCTAGCGGCTGTGACTGGGCCAGTTTGTCGTACATTTCTTTCTCGCGTCCGGGATAATTCTGATGCAAATAGTCGTCGACAAAGGGTGTGTGAACCCGCGCCGGGGAAATGCAGTTGCAGCGTATGTTGTGGTGGACGTAATCTTTCGCCACCGAATATGTCATCGCGATGACGGCGCCCTTGGTCATCGAATATGCAAAACGGTCGGCGATCGCCGTGGAACCCGCAATCGACGCCATGTTGAGAATCACGCCTCCGCCGCTCGCTTTCATGTGCCCGATGCAGGCGTAGATACCGTTGTAGACGCCCTTCACGTTGACGCGAAAAAGTCGCTCGAAATCTGTTTCTGTCGTGCTCTCAACCGTTCCTATGTGCGAAATTCCTGCGTTGTTTACGAGGATATCGACACGTTCCGAGGAAAACATTTTGTGAAATGTCTCCCCGACCTGCGCCTGGTTCGTAACATCGCAGGCGTGAGCCGTTGCCTCGCCGCCTGCGGCTGTGATCTGCGCCGCGACGGCGTCGGCTTGTTTTAGATTGACATCCAGGATTCGAACCGCGGCTCCGTTCGCTGCGAAGCGCAAAGCAATCGCCTGCCCGATGCCGCTACCAGCACCCGTAACGACGGTAACCTTTCCGTCCAGCCGGAAATTGCCGGCGCCGCGGTTGTTCCCTGCGACAGTCACAGCGAAACTCCTCGCTTCCAAGGAATAAAATCTTCCTGGCCTTTTTCTTCTGCTTTCGTGCGAATCTTGCCGCTCGCCACTTGAATCACGAATTCGAGAATGTCTTCTCCCATCTGCTCGATGGTCTTTTCTCCCGAGACAATTCCGCCGGTATCGACATCGATGATGTCTGGCATGCGCTGTGCCAGGGCTGAATTGGTAGAGAGTTTCACCACAGGCGTAATGGGGTTGCCCGTCGGTGTACCCAACCCGGTCGTAAACAGCACTACGCTTGCGCTCGCGCCCACTTGCGCGGTAACGCACTCCACGTCGTTTCCGGGAGTGCACTGCAAGTGCAAACCTGACTCTGTCGCATACTCGGGATAGTCGATTACAGCGGCTACCGGGGATGTTCCACCTTTCTTCGCCGCACCGGCGGACTTCATGGCGTCGGTCAAGAGTCCATCGCGCATATTCCCCGGGCTCGGATTCATTTCAAAACCGGACCCAACCGCCTTGGCTCGCGCATTGTAGCTCGTCATCAATTGCATGAACCGGTCCGCAACTTCTTTGCGCGTGCTGCGGTTGATGAGCTCTTGTTCCACGCCGCACAGCTCCGGAAATTCCGAAAGGATGCTCCTCCCACCGAGCGCCGCCAGAAGATCGGAAGTGTGACCGATTGCCGGATTGGCGGAGAGTCCGGAAAAACCGTCAGAGCCTCCGCACTTCAATCCCACGCAAAGCTGAGAAACAGAAGCGCTAACCCGCCGGCACTCGTTCGCTTTCATTAGTCCGAGAAACGTTTCGCGAATCGCCTGCGTCAGCATTGCGGATTCGGTTCCACTTTGCTGCTGTTCCACTATGACCAGCGGCTTATCGAAATTCGGATTCCGCTTGCGCAACTCGGCGCGCAGAATCGCAATCTGCGCATGTTGGCAGCCCAGGCTGAGCACCGTTGCTCCAGCCACGTTGGGATGATGAATGTAGCCGGCAATCAGTCCGCACAGATTGCCCGAATCCTCCCGCGTCCCGCCGCAGCCGCCTTCGTGAAGCAGAAAACGAATGCCGTCCACATTTTCGAAAACCCGCGAACGCTGCGGACTTGCGATGTTTTCTGCTACCGCGTGAGTCTTGATTTCTTCCCCTCGGCCATCTCGATAGAGGCGCGCCAGCTCCGCGACCTGACTCCGGTATCCTCGCGGCGCTGCAAAACCCAGTTCTTCCTCGAATGCTTGCTTCAGCACGCCGATATTCCGGTTCTCGCAGAACACCAGCGGCACCACGATCCAATAATTTCGCGTGCCGACTTGTCCGTCGCTCCGCCGGTAGCCGAGAAACGTTCGCTCCCTCCAACGGGAGACCTCCGGTGGAGTCCAGCGAAAGTCGTCTGTCTTCTCGTGGAATGCCGCGGCCTCGTGGTGGATATTGCCGACCGTAAGAAGCCCGCCCCGAGGGATGGGCTTAACCGCTTTCCCCACCATCACTCCGTACATCCGCACACTCGCCCCGACCGCTAAGTCTTCGGTAGCAAACTTATGCTTCGCAGCAACGTCGGATTCAAGCGTATAGGTTTGGGATTCGAACGGGATCTGCTCGCCTTTTCGCAGGTCGGCCAGCGCGATCAGCACGTTGTCTCTGGGATCGAGTTTGAGCACCCTGTTCGGCATGGAGTAATTTGAAGCTGCGGGATTCATTCTGGCATTTCTTCTATCTGCTTCTTCTGTCTAAGATTGCAACCGCCAGAAATTTGCGGCGTTTCCGCCAAAAACTGCCTCGCGATCTTCCGCTGTGTAGCTGCTCATATAATCCTTCACCAGGTTCACGACCTGCGCGTACGAGGCCGCCACAGTGCACACCGGCCAGTCCGACCCGATCATCAGCCGCTTAGCACCGAAGCTTTCGAACGCGACATCCAGGTAAGGCCGGAGGTCTTCCGGTTTCCACCCCTGCCAGTTTGCTTCCGTGACCAGACCCGAAACTTTGGCATGGAGGTTCGGAAACGACGCCAGCTCTCGCATTCCGCGCGCCCACAAATCAATGGCTCGGCTCCTGATCGGCGGTTTTGCCAGATGATCCAGAACGAAACGCTGCCGCGGAAATCGCTTCACGAACTCTGCTGCCAGCGGAAGGTGCTTAGTGTAAATCAACAGGTCGTACGCCAGATCGAATTCTTGCAACAGGGAAATGCCGCGCAGGAAATCCGCGTCGAGCAGGAAATCATCTGGCTCTGACTGCACAATGTGGCGAATCCCCACCAGCTTGGATTTTCCCGCAAACGACTGCAGGTCTTGATACAGTCGAGGAGAACGCAAGTCGACCCAACCGACCACTCCCAGAATGAACGGGTTGTCTTCCGCCAACTCCAGAAGCCATCGTGTTTCCTCCAGCGTCTGCCGCACCTGAACCACAACGCTTCCCGCAAATCCGGCGTCCTCTAGTTCCGGCCTTAGATCGGCGGGCAGAAAGTCGCGACGAATAGATGCCATCGCCTCGTCGATCCAGTCGTACTCGCGCTGGTTGTAAATCCAAAAATGCTGATGGGCATCGATGCGCATTTCACGGCGTAACTATAATCTGCTTCCCGGAATACTGGACGACCTTGCCCGCCTCTGCCGATTCGATTCCAACTCCGTGCTTCTCGCTCACCAGGACCACGTGGAACGCGCGGCTTTCCAGCATGCCGGGAAACTGTCCCTTGCGATCGCCTATGGTCAGAGTGCTATGTGCGTCATCCCAGTGCATCGGAATGGTCGCGTAGGCACCCTTCTCATAATTGTAGGTGTCGTTTTCGTCTTCGTAGAGAGTGAAATCTCCGTCCGCACCGCGGTAGATGCGAAGCTCGATCGGGTCCTCAGATTTTTCTGTGGACCACTCTTCGTCCGGCCCCAGAGGAAGAATCGATCCCGCACGCACATACAGGGGTAAGCGCTCGAGCGTAGTCGCCGCGTCAATCACTCGGCCGCCATCGACAGAGGATCCCGTCCAGAAGTCGTACCATTTCGCCTGCGGCAAATAAAGTTGCCGCGTCGTAGCCGCGGGCTCGGTCACCGGATTCACCAGGAACGCCGGCCCATACATGAATTGATCGCCGATGTTTTCGGCTCGCGGATCGCCGCGGAAATCCATCACCAGCGGCCGCATCGGAGTATAAGCCTCGCTGGTGGTTTTCCAGGCCAGCGAATAAATGTACGGCAGCATGCGATAACGCAGGCGGTCGAAGTCCACCAGAATTTTCTGCGCGTCAGGCCCATAGGACCACAATTCATTCTCGTCGGGTTGGCGCGTGCCATGAACCCGCAGGATCGGGTTGAAGGTGCCGTACTGAAACCAGCGGATGAATAATTCACGGAATGCCGGATCCGTCGGGCTGCCAAAAACAAATCCGCCAATGTCGGTGGTCCAGTAGGGAGCTCCGGACAAAGAATAATTCAGCCCCGCCGGAATCTGCCGACGAAAGCTGAACCAGTCCGAGTTGATATCGCCCGACCACGCGGTGACCGCGTTTCTCTGCGAACCAGCGAATGCGGAACGCGACAGAATAAAAACACGCTTCTTGTCGGACGCGCTTCGCTGGCCCTGATAAACGCCCTCCGTATCCAGCAGCGGATAAACATTCAGGTAGCGGTTTCCGCTACCCGCGGCGAGTTTGTGATTCAGCAAGATGTTGTCTTCTTGCCCTTCCGTTTCCGGCTCGGTGGTGTCCATCCACCAGGCATCGACGCCAATGCCGAACAATCCTTTGTTCACTTCGTCCCAGTAGAATTTGCGAGCTTCGGGACTGGTGGCGTCATAAACCGCCATGGCATCGGTGTGGTACGGCGGCTTCGGATACTTGAACTTGTCCACGAACCAGCCCTTTTTCTCCATGTAGTCGTAATTGGCCGAGCCCGGCTCGAAGAACGGCCAGATGGAAATCATCAAATGGAAATTCTCGGCGTGCAGTTGATCGACCATGGCCTTCGGGTCGGGATAATTCTTATTGAAAACAAACTCGCCCTTGCGATTCCACCAAAACCAGTCCTGCACAATGTTGTCCACCGGGATGTGGAGGTCGCGATACTTTTTCGCGACACCCAGAATTTCCTCCTGCGACTTGTACCGGTTCTTGCACTGCCAGAACCCGTAAGCCCACTTGCCGAACATGGGCGCCTGCCCGGTGAGTTCGCGATAGCCGGCGATGATCTTGTCGAAGTCGGGGCCGTAAATAAAGTAGTAGTCGATCACGTCCGCAACTTCGGAGCTGATGTAGAGATAGTTGGCAAAGCGATTGTTGAAGCGGCTGCGTGAATCGTTGTTCCAGAAGATGCCATAGCCCTTGCTCGAGAGCATAAGCGGCACCGAAATATTGCTGTTTTCCTGTGCGATGTCGATGGACTCGCCGCGGTAATTCCACACGCCCGCCTGGTGCTGACCCAGTCCATACAGCGCTTCGTGCGAACCGTAAATGCTCACGAACGATTCCGAGCGGTACGTGTCTTCTCCGTTGACTCGCACCGGGGTCAGCTTGCGCGATTGTTCCTGCGTCAGCGAACCGCCGTTTACCTCGCCGTAGCTAATCGCTCCATCTCTTCGTGTGACGACAATTTTTAGCAGGGCCGTCGTCAGCGTCACGGCGCTGTCGCCCGACTGCATCGTCCACTTCGTGGCAGGCCAATTCTCTTTGAGCACAACCAAGTCCCGCCGCTTCGGAAATGTCGAAGTCGCCGAATACAGAACACGGATCACGGAATCTGAGCACACCTGCACCTTCAGAACGCCCGACGCCTGGGTGAAGAGAACGCCGTCCCCCAGCTGCTGGACGCCCGTTACCGGGTTCATCGCCGCCCATTGCGCATGTGCCGCGCCGCGGCCCAACAGGATAAAGAGCAACAAGAGAGCGGTTAAGAAAAGAGGAAGCGGCCGTTTTTTCATCATAGTCATCACGGAAAAAAATCTTCGACTGCTACTTCGCCACCACCTGAAGCGGAACGCTGCCGGTTTGGGCAGAGTTCGCGCCCACCATCAGGTCAAACGTCCCGAGTTCCACAACCCGATTCATGTTCACGTCGAGTAGGGAAAGGTCGTCGGGGCCAACCTCGAACTCAACCGTTGTCTTCTCTCCCGGCTTCAACGTCACCCGCTTGAATCCTCGCAATTGTTCCACCGGGCGCGTGATCGAAGCGACTCGCTGATGGATGTAAAGCTGCGCCACTTCGTCGCCCTCGCGGGTTCCGGCGTTGGTCACGTCGATTGAAACTTTGGCCGTGCCCGCGGGCCCGATGGTCTGCGGCTCGACTCGCAAGTTGTCGAAATGAAATTGCGTGTAGCTGAGGCCGAAGCCGAAGGGAAACAGCACGTCCCGGCCGCTGAACAAGTAGCTGCGGTTACGCGACGGCTTGTGATTGTAGAAATCCGGAAGCTCCCCGACGGAGCGCGGAAACGTGATCGGCAGTTTCCCGCCCGGGTTCACGTCGCCAAAAATCACGTTTGCCGCAGCTAGGCCGCCCTGCTCGCCGAGATACCAGCCTTCGAGAATCGCAGGAACGTGTTCCTTAATGTAGTTGACAGAGAGCGGCCGCCCATTGATCAACAACACCACGGTAGGGGTGCCCGTCTCCATGATCGCTTTTACCAATTCTTCCTGGGCGCCGAGCAGGTCCAAAGAGTCGCGATCGCCAAGATGATTCTCTGACCAGGCTTCGCGATTTGTGCTTTCGTTTTCTCCCACAACTACAATCGCGACGCCGGCGGTTCGGGCAAGGGCTGCCGCATTTCGAATGCTCTCAGCCTGCGAACCAGGCTCAGGCTGCTTCACATCGTTCTCATACCATGCGGCCCATCCTTGCTTGCCCGTCGTAATTTTGCAGCCTTCGGCGTAGACCACCTTCGCATCCGCTCCGGCCCGCTTGCGAATGCCATCGAGGATGCTCACCTGGTTGCCTGCTCCCGGATCGCGGCTGTAACCACCCAGGTGAACGTCTGCCGCATTGGGCCCGATCACGGCGATGGTCTTGTATTTCTTGATGTCCAGCGGAAGAAGATTCCCCTGGTTTTTGAGCAGCACGATCGATTTCTGCGCCACCTTCAGAGCCAGCTGTTGATGTTCCGCGCTGTTGGTAATGCGCTGCGCGTAATCGGCGTCGACGTAAGGATGGTCGAACAAACCGAGACGAAATTTTGCCCCCAACACCCGCGCGACGGCCTTGTCGACTTCAGCTTCCGCGATCTTGCCCTCGCGCACCTGATCGACCAGCGTCGCATAAACAGAACCATCCGAGAGATCGAAGTCCACGCCCGCTGCCAGTGCCTTGCGTGCGGCTTCTGCCTTGTCGGCGGCGACGTGATGCGTTTCGACCAGCATCTGCAATCCTGCGCCATCGGAGACCACGTAGCCGCGGAAGCCCCACTCCTGCCGTAACACGCGGTCCAGAAGCCAGTGGTTGATATGCGCCGGAATGCCGTCGATTTCGTTATAAGAGGCCATCACGCTTCCCACGTGAGCCTGTTCCACAGCCGCGCGAAAAGGCACGAGGAAAGTCTCGCGAATTTCTCTCTCCGAATAGTTCGCCGGAGCGGTATTGGTTCCACCTTCGGGTTGGCCATGCGCCGCGAAATGTTTCGCCGTGGCCATCACGTGATGCCGGTCGATCATCCCAGACGTGCCCTGCAGCCCGTTAATGGCCGCCACCCCCATGCGCGAAACCAGATAGGGATCCTCCCCGTAAGTCTCTTCCGTTCTTCCCCAACGCGGATCTCGCGCCAGATCGAGCACCGGCGAAAATGCCTGGCTCACTCCCGCCGAGGCCATTTCGTCGCCGGCGGCATGAAACGCCTGCTGCACCAGTTCGGGATCCCATGTGCTGGCTAGTCCCAGCACCTGCGGAAAGCTGGTGCTTCCATTCGCCATAAATCCATGCAGTGCCTCACCCTGGAAAAGTGCCGGGATACCCAGGCGAGTCTTCTCCACAAGATAATGCTGCGCAGCATTGCGTGCCTCCGCAGCATCGTGAGCCGAGACTTGCGAATTCTCGCGGTAGAGCTGGGCCAGCTTCTCGAAAACCTGCTTGGCTTCGGGATTTTCTTCAGAGTGCGTGCGGCGGCGTCCGCCAGCGAGCTGATCGACTTTTTCTTCGAGCGTCATGCGCTTGAGAAGATCCGCGACGCGCACCTCGATTGGCAAATTCGGATTGCGATACGCGGGCTGCGGTTCCTGGGCAAGACTGGAAGCTAGAAGTGAACTGAAGAGCAGGACGAGAACTGAGTTGCGCAAAGCCTGCATAGAGGCACTCTTGATCGCGACGATTTCAAATCCGTTTCGTAAAGGCTCACGAAACGGACAAAGATACCATGCACACCCCAAGTAACGCAGCGCTCGAAAGGCAAGTGGTGTCTCGGTTTGGAAGATGCCCATGTGGGGACGCTGCCTGGTCGAGCGAAGCTCGATGGCTTCTTCGCCGCGGCCGGCAAACTCCGACACCACCGAGACGCACGCAATCAGGGGTCAATGCATTGGAACGTGCGCGGCAGCCATCCCCTGCGCGGTCGCGACCGTAGCTGGGCCTCGGAGGTAACGGCTGGCAAAGGTAAGAAACGTCGGCCAGTTCGGGCCGGCGGTGTGCCCGCCGCTGTGTTGCCGGAATGCAATGTCGCCGGCGATCAGCGCAGTCTCCATGGGCGGAAATTCAGTGGTTCCTAAATTCTTTTTGCCGAGCAACTTGTACACCGGCCCCGCGCCAACCGCTCCGAGGAACATGCCCTTCCCGTCGATCCATCCGCCTTCCACTTGCAGCGAGCCGCTGCTGATGAACACCGGGCGCGGTGCACACAGCGCGATTAATTCGTGCGCGTCCACCGGTAAATCGTTGGGAGTGAGCGGCCCGGCATATTTCAGGAAGTTGCCGGCCATCCAATGATATTCCGACGTCGAAGCAACGTTTTCCACCTGCTCGCCAAACTTACGGCGCAAAATCTTGGCGCCGCCTTCTCCCGAAGACGCGACAAAAGCGATCGCCAGCCGCGGCTCGTAGGCCATGGCGACCAGCGCCGCTTTCCCGTAGCGCGACAATCCTTCAATGCCCACCCGCTTCGCGTCAACGGATTTGTCCGTCTCGAAATAATCCAGGGCACGGCTTGCGCCCCAGGCCCAGGCGCGGAGCGCGCCCCAATCATCTACCTTGCGCGGCTGACCCTTGTTCACCAGGCCAATGATTCCGTCAGTCAGGCCCGCACCGTTGTCCGCCTGCACGCTGCCGGGGATAAGAACCGCATAGCCCCATCCCTGGGCAAGAACTTGCTGTTGCCACGGCGGACCGCCGCCGTTAAAAGCGGCAAACTGCGCCTCCGTGAAACGCTTCCTCATCGCCGCGAGAATCTCGGGGCTCAGACCAAACTCCATCATCACCGGCACCGGGCCTGCGGCGTTCGCCGGCGTGCTGAGCGTCAACTGAATGTCGACATGAATCAGCGGATACGCCGAGTTGTCAACGTGGCCCAGCAGCGTCTTGGTAATGACCGGCACATCCCCGTTCGTTTCTTTCGTAGTGCTGGTCACTTCCCAATTTACTGTGGGGGTGTTGTTTGGAGCGCGGCCGTAAATCTCGCTGTCAAAGTGCTCCACAATTTCCGGACGGCGTTGCTTCCACCACATTTTCGCCGTCTTCACCTTCTTGCCGTTGTTCAGAACCAGCGGATCGGGCAGGGAATAAGGAGGGACCTTGGACTCTTCCACGTTGGCGGCGTTGGGAGATTTAGGGTCGCCATCGGGACCGCGCCGCAGCGCCGTAATATGCAGCAGGTCCAGAAGCCGCTGATGATCCTGTTCGGCAGTCAAATGCGCGGGCGGGGCCAGACTACTGGCTGGCGTTTGGCCGACCGCGTTGGTTCCGAGGGCGACTGAAGCTACCACCGAAGCCCAGGTCAACAAACTCAGGCGCAGCCGCGGAGTCAGACTCCGCGAGCAGCAGACTGGATCAAGTTCCTGCATCTCTAGTTGTTTTCAGGCGCTGGGCGCGAAATGAATCACGCTGCGATTTCGCCCGCCTCGACCTCATCCACGTAACACCAGATCCAGGCTTCTCCGGGTTCGATCGAACGAATCAAGGGATGCTTTGTGTGGTGAAAGTGTTTGGTGGCGTGCTTGTTCTTGGATGAGTCGCAGCACCCCACGTGACCGCAGATCAGGCACAAACGCAGGTGGACCCACTTATCGCCCAGTTTGACGCACTCCTCACACACGTGCGTCTTGGTTGTTCTTATTTTGATTTGATCAAGATGACTGCATTCCTGTGCCATCGAGTCCTCCACGAAGTAACGTGTTGAATCACGATATTAGCGCACGCGGCGCACAATTGAAGCTTTGCGGTCGGAACCAGCTATTCTGCGATGAGCAGGCTCTCCGCAAACGGCCATTGCGCATCGACCCATTGTGCTTCGCAGCGGAATCCGGCGTTTCGCGCCATCTGGAAAACTTCATCCGCAGAATATTTGTGGCTGCTCTCGGTCCAGATCGTTTCCCCTTCCAGAAATTCCACGCTCAAGCCGGCCGCGGGAATGTTTACGGTTTGCGGGCATGCCGAACGCAGGCGCATCTCCACGCTGCGGGCCTCGTGGTTGATTCTGGCCACGTGCGCGAACCGCGTCAAATCGAAGTCCGCATCCAACTCGCGATTGATTCGCGCCAGCAAATTCAGATTGAAAGCTGCGGTCACCCCGAGCTCGTCGTCATAAGCGTCCAGCAGTTCGGCAGCAGTCTTTTCGAGGTCCGTGCCCAGCAGGAGCGAATCCCCAGGCTGCAGGATGCGGCGAACTTCCTCCAGAAACTTCATCCCAGCCGGCCGGTCGAAGTTGCCAATCGTGCTGCCCAGAAACAACACGAGAAGATGCTGCTGGCCTCGTCGATGCGCGGCAATTTCCAGCAATCCATCCAGGTACTCCCGTTCAAAGCCAAGGATGCTGATGCAATCGATGTCTCGGAGTTCGCGCTCACACATCACCAACGCGGACCGCGATATCTCCACCGGATAATAAAACGTGCGCTGCCGCCGGGACAGAGCTTCGAGGATCCACCGCGTTTTCTTCCCGCTCCCGCTACCCAGTTCCGCCACCGCGACCGAACCGGGCAGGCGCTCGACAATTTCGGTGGCGTGCCGACGCAGCAAGCGCTCATCCGCGCGAGTCAAACCATACTGGGGAAGATGGCTGATGACCTCAAACAGCGCGGAGCCCACGTCATCGTACAAATATTTCGAGGGAAGTTCTTTTTGGATAGGGTTGGTCAACCCGGCGCGCACGTCAGCGGCGAAGGCCGGCGCGGCATTGGCGGTAATCGTGTGAACCAGCATTTCGTGAACCTCCTCGATCGTTTCGAGCAACCAACAGCAAGCTCATTGCAGCAACCATCAGCGATGAACGCAGCGGAATCCGGCATAGGCGTATTGGTAATGGGGCTGGAACCAGTTACGAAAACTGGGACGCAGCATACACGCGGCGGTCCGCGCCGAGCCGCCCTTCATGACAAAGTGTTTGCCATCGAAAAAATCAGCAGAATATCCGCGGTAGAACGGAAATGGCTCAAACCCCGGAAACTGGTCGAAAAGAGTCGAAGTCCATTCCCATCCGTTGCCCAGCATATCGTGCGCGACAAAAGCGCTCTGGTCTTGCGAGGATGCGTTCACGGGCACAGGATTCCAGCGACGAAAATCAAAATTCCCGGCTTCCAAATTCGGATGCAGTTTCGAATCCGTCTCGACCTCGGTTCCGTATGCGGCGCGCTGCCATTCCGCCTCGGTTGGCAGCGATTTCCCCGCCCAGCGAGCATACGCCTGCGCTTCCGCATGACTCACGTAGACAGGCCAATCGAGCGGCAATGGCAATTCGTTGAACATCGTGCGATAAAGCCATTGATTGCCGTCTTGCCTCCAGAAGATGGGACGAGAAATTCCCTTCTCGGTCTTCCAGTTCCAGTCATCGTCGCTCCAGAATGCCCGCGTCTCATACCCTCCAGCTTGGATGAACTCCAGATACTGCTGGTTGGTGACTTTGTACTGATCGATTTCAAATCCCCCGACCTCGACAGTGTGGGCGACGAATTCGTTATCCCAGCCGAAGGTTTCAGAATCGCGCGCAAGCCCGAGAGTTACCGAACCAGCAGAGATACGGACCATTCCTCCGACCAGCGGCGGAGCACTCGGGGCGGGTGGATCGGCTTGCGGAATTTTCTGATCAAGCGGCAGCTGATGCAGCATGTAAGCCAAAGTTTCGAGATGCATCAGCCGGTGCTCAATGGCGACATTGAGCAGGGTTCGCAAGGGGAAACCGTCGCAGGCCGGGGAATCATAAGCGAGGTCTCCAGCCGCCAGCTTCTCATCGAGAGCCATGCGGCATCGGTTCACATATTGGTGCACACGATCAAGCGCAGGCCAATCGGCGGGAACATCGGCGGGCAGCCCGCCGCCGACAGGATCGATGCCGAAGGCAAAGAGCCGGTCCAGCTCGGGTTGCACACTCTTCAGACCGAAGACACGATCCCCGAGCAGATTCCAATCGAACGCTTCGAGGTGTCCAACATAAAAAACAATGCGGTGGCGCTCTGGGATCGGCCGCTCGTAGAGAAAATCATTGCGGACCACATTAAAGAGCGCGTCGCTTTGGCGGCGAGCATGGAAGAGACGGTTCGCGAGTTCGCGGCCGGTCTCGGCGATGGTCTGGGTGGCTAACATCCGGGCCTCCAGTTTGTTGGCCGCAGAAAACGCTGCCGGTTCGTCCGCGCGGCGCTGCGACCGTGCAAGTCTTGCGAAAGGCCAGAGAACTTATGATTGCCGAACTATGATTGCCGCCCAAGTCACAGACCGCAGCCGCGTATTATAAACGCGATGCCGTCAGCGCTGTTTCACGTCGATGCTTTTACTGCCAAACCCTTCGCAGGCAACCCAGCCGCGGTGTGTCCACTCAATGCCTGGTTAGATGACGACCGCCTCCGTCAGGTCGCAGCCGAAAATAATCTTTCCGAGACCGCCTTCTTGGTTGCGCGGGACGAGGTCGCGCGGGACGAGGTTCCACACGACGGCGCGCGGGACGGCGTTGCGCGTAATAATCCCGGCCATTACGAACTCCGCTGGTTCACTCCCCGTTGCGAGGTGAAGCTGTGCGGCCACGCCACTCTGGCTTCGGGGTTTGTAGTGTTAAACATTCTCGACCCCGGACGCAACTCGGTGCGCTTTGAAACTCGGCACAGCGGCACGCTCACGGTGTATCGCGATGGCGATTTATTCTCCATGGATTTTCCCGCGATCCCTCCGCGCGAGTGTCCCAATCCGCCGGAAAAATTGTTCCGAGCTCTTGGGGCAGCGCCGGTTCCGCTCGAGGTCGTCGAGGGAAACAGCAAATACTTGGCACTTTACGAATCTGAGGAGGCAGTGCGAAGTATCCGCCCCGATTTCGCGTTGCTGGAGCAGCTCCATCCCTTCACGGTCGGGATCACCGCCCCCGGCAAGCAGTCAGATTTTGTGTCGCGCTATTTTGCCCCCAGCTACGGCGTGCCGGAAGATCCCGTAACCGGCTCGGCGCACTGCACGCTGACGCCCTATTGGTCTGCCCGCCTCGGCAAAACGCGCCTTCACGCTCGTCAAGTATCAGAGCGTGGCGGCGAACTATGGTGCGAGTTACGCGGAGAACGGGTCGCGCTCCAAGGGAATGCGGTGCTCACTCTACAGGGCGAGTTGCGGATTTGAGCTGTCGAGCCGTATAGACCTTGCTAAAGTGTATGCGTGAGCGCAACCCCCGGCCCCTGTCATCCTGCACAGCCGCAGGATCCCTACCTGAATCCGAAACCCGTGAAGCGGGGCTCTTGATCTCGGCCGTCATCCCCCTGCGGCCAGCACAGGTCAATGTATCAATCCCTTGCTCCGCAGGAATTCCCGCACCACATCTTTCACGTCGCGATGCTGCCCATCCACGGCATAGTTCAACCGCTGCATTTCTTGATCGGAAATTTTCCCGGCCAGAGCGGCCAGCGCCTCCGACACCTCCGGATGCAGCCGCAGCGTCTGTTCGCGGATCACCGGGACAGCCTCATACGGAGGAAAATAATGCCGGTCATCTGCGAGCACGAATAAATCCAGCGCGGGAATCAGTCCATCGGTAGTGTTGCCCGCGGCGAGGTCGATCTGATGATCCTGCAACGCGCGCGCGAGCAGACCCAGGTCCATCACGCGGGGCGGCGTGGCAAAGTGCAGCCCATAGGCCGCAGCCAGACCCTGATAACCGTCGGCCCGCTCCATGAACTCGTAGCCGAAGCCAGCCCGCCATTGCGGAGCGAATGCGGCCGCCTGCGACAGTGTCTTGATTTGCAAGCGGCGCGCGTCCTCCCCGCGAACCTCCATCGCGAAAGTATCGTTGAAGCCAAAACCCGGGCCCAGGGTTAGCCCAAGACGCTCATACGCATGCTTGACGCGCTGATAGACCGCGGCCCGGTCGCCGCCGGCTGCTTGCTTGAGGATGGCGCTCAGCGCCGTGCCTGTGTATTCCGGATAGATATCGATCCGGCCCGCCAACACTGCCTGATGGCAGATATAAGTTCCGGCAAGATAAAAACGCCGTTCCACTTTCACGCCGCTGTGGGCTTCGATCTGCTGCGCCATGAGCTCGCCGAGAATTAGCGACTCGGTGAAGTTCTTGGAGCCGACCACCACGCGATCGGAGTGCGAAGGAGCACACGATGTCACCAGAATCAACCACGTCAGCAGAATCGAAACATAAAGAGGAGAGCGAGAATCTGATAAATGCGCGCGGCACCGAGTGGCGTTGCCCCGGCTCTGAAACGAAATCTTCATCGTGGCTGCAGACGCCTCTCCAGCCATCCCACGCTGAAATCTGCCAGCAGCGCAAGCATCGCCGCTGGAATCGCCCCCGCCAGGATGAGTTGGTTGTTCACCATAGCCAGCCCGCGAAAAATAAACTCTCCCAGACCGCCGGCGCCGATCGCGGCCGCAATGGTGGCAAGGCCCACCGAGATCACGATAGCAACTCGCACACCCGACAGAATCACGCCGAGCGCCAGCGGCAACTGCACCTGAAACAAAAGTTGCGAGTCGGTGAGCCCCATGCCCCGTCCCGCCTCGACCACCGCCGGATCGACGCCACGGATTCCGGTGTAAGTATTGCGGATCACCGGCAGCAGCCCATACAGAGTCAGTGCGAGAATCGCCAGCCGATCCGCGCGGTCGCCGAGCCATGGTACCGGCAGCAGGAATCCAAAGAGCGCAAGGCTGGGGATGGTTTGAATTATGTTGGCAACGGTCAGGACCGGTTTGCTCGAAGCCGGATGACGGGCGATCGCGATGCCCAGCGGTATGCCGATCACGATCGCGAAAAATGTGGACCAACCGACCAGCCAAAGATGCTCGAGCGTGAGTTCCAGCACGTCGGCATAGTTCTGCCCGAGGAAATGAAAAAAGTTCATTCCGCGCCTCGATTATTTCCAGTGCATTCCGGCCCATCTCCAAATGCCCTGACGTAGGCGGAGATTAGCGGGTCGTCCGACCGCAGGAAATCCTGTGGAGCGAGCACCGCGACCAGTCGCCCCGCGTCCATCAATGCAATTCGTGATCCGATCCGCAACGCCTCGCGAAGATCGTGGGTCACGAAAACCACCGTTTTGCGAAGCCGCTGCTGCAAAGCAAGAAATTCCTGCTGCAGTTCAGCCCGCGTCAGGGGATCGAGCGCGCCAAAAGGTTCGTCCATCAGCAGAATTTCAGGATCGGCGGCCAGCGCCCGCGCCACGCCCACTCGCTGCCTTTGTCCGCCCGACAGTTGATGCGGATAGCGCGACGCCATTCGAGCGTCGAGCCCCACCATCTGTAGCAACTCGCTGATGCGAGGGCGGAGGCGTTCCTGCGGCCACCCCTCGATCGTCGGCACCAATCCGATATTCCGCTCGACGGTGAAATGGGGAAACAGGCCAACATCCTGAATGACATAGCCGATGCTGCGCCGCAAACGAATGACGTCGCCCTGTGAATTGGGAACGCCGTTCACGCGCACTTCGCCCGCGCTCGGTAAAAGCAATCGATTCACCAACTTGAGCGTGGTGGTCTTTCCCGACCCGCTGCGCCCCAGAAGCACCAGAGTTTCGCCGCCGCGTACCGACAGATTCAGACCTGAGAGCACCGCCAGGCCGCCAAGCGCGACATAGGACACGTCCACAAACTCAATCGCGGGGCGTTCTGAAGCCGTCGGAGGCATGGGTGGGCCCCAGCATACCCGAGTTCCTCGCAGGGTGTGCACTGTTCTTCACGCCCCTTAGAAGGCGCCATTGTCAACCATAGCAATATCAGTCACTTACGCCAACTTGAGGGTGGGTGGGATCTGGTAAAACCAGCCTTGCTCCCTGCGGGCAACTTTGGCAGCCGATCTCGCAACTAAGTAATTAGTTGACCTTTCATGGCCTGCCGCGTCTGATCAAATGACGTTCGCGGCATCACAGGAGGAAATTTGGCTCGCAGCCAATCAGCAACCCTGACGGAAGCGGAGTTGCGCATCATGAACGTGGTGTGGCAGAAGGGCTCGGCCACGGTCCATGAGGTCATGGAGGGGCTGCCGGCCGAGCCGGTTTTGGCCTACAACTCGGTGCTGACCATCATTCGAATCCTCGAAAAGAAGGGTTATCTGAAGCACGTGAAAGATGGGCGGGCGCATATTTTTGTTCCGCAGGTCGACCGGAAGAAAGCCAGTCGCCTCGAAGTGAGGCACCTGGTCAGCCGCTTCTTTGGCGATTCCCACGAATCGCTGGTGCTGAACATTCTCGAAGAAAAGGGCGTCGACGCGGACGAGCTACAACGATTGCGTCAGTTGCTCGACGGAAAGAGCGCATCCGGAGAGAGCACCAGATGACCGCTTTGATCAATTTCGCGAGTCTCCCGAGTCTGCATGCGATTGCGCAGATTTCGGCGGCGCGGATAGTCGACTGCGTGCTCGAAGGCACGTTGGTCGCCGCCTTTGCCGGCCTCGTGTTGCGAATTGCCCGCCGCGGGAATTCGAGCGCGCGGTTTGCGGTGTGGTTCTCCGCATTGCTGGCATTGGCGGCTTTGCCGCTGTTCGGATTGATCGGGCTCGAAGGCGCCGACACATCTCTGACAACTCTGGCGCAGCGGCCGGAAATTAGTTTGCCGGGATCGTGGGCGCTTTGGCTTTTCGGGGCATGGGCTGGAATCGCTGCGGTTGGCCTGGCGCGGGTGGGTGTGGGTTTGTGGCGTCTGCGCGCGCTGCGGCAGAGCTGTGTCGCGGTCGATTCGGCGGTGCTTGGTCCGGAGCTGCGGGAAACTCTGGCGCCGCACTCCTCGACGGGAAGTTATGGGAAATCCAGACCGGCGACGCTTTGCGTGTCGGATCGGGTCAGCGTCCCTACGGTGATTGGTTTCGTGAATCCCGCGGTCGTCATTCCGCGATGGCTGCTGCAGGAACTCTCTCCGTCCGAACTCCAGCAAATTCTTTTGCACGAACTCGCTCACTTGCAACGTTGGGATGACTGGACCAATCTGGCGCAGAAAATTCTGAAGGCGCTGCTGTTTTTTCATCCCGCGGCGTGGTGGATCGAGAAGCAAATGTCGCTGGAGCGCGAAATGGCGTGCGACGATGCCGTCGTGGCAGAGACCGCCAACCCGCGCGCCTATGCGGAGTGCTTGACGCACCTGGCGGAGAAAAGCTTCGTGCGGCGCAGCTTGGCACTGGCGCAGGCTGCGTTGGGTCGCATTCGGCAGACCTCGTTGCGAGTAGCACAGATTCTCGACGCGGAGCGTCCGAGCGCTCCGCGACCCAACTGGAAGCCGGCGGTGCTGCTGGTGACGGGGTTTGCGATCGCCTGCGCAGCCGGGATTTCGCGAGCACCCCGGCTGGTTGGGTTCGACGATAGTTTTCCCAAACCGGCGCAGCTTGCCAGGGTATCGAGCGGGCCGACGATCGCTTCGCCTTCGGCTGCGTTTTTGGCTTCGTACTCGGCTTCGTCCTCGTCTCCAGTTCCGCAAGCCACCGTTGCCGAATCGGGGAGCGCGCCGCATTCTAGGAAAGATCCGGTGAACGCAAGGTTTCGCACTTCGCAGCCGCGCGTGATTGCGGCCAAGGGCGCGCAACCGGCGTCTGATCTGGTGCAGGATGCGTATTGGAGCGTAGCCATCTTTCACGCGAACGGCGACGCGAACGAGGCGAGCATGCCATTGCCGCAACCGTTGACCTCGGATTTGTTTTACTTGACGGGTTTCGCCACAAGTCCCGCGCCCATCACAGAAGCGGTATTCGTAATCGTTGAAGGCCGCGGGTTAAGTTCGGGAGCTACCGGTTCCACGCCACCGGCCGCGTATCGCATCAGCGTCTGGCGGGTCGTGCTGCAGCCAAACAGCAATTCCGCGAGCCACACAATTCCACACAAGGAAACTTAGAAATCAGAGAACAAACATGCAGGGCGCAATTCGACTCCTGAAAACTAATGAATTAGTTGCTAACTCATTTCAAGAAAAAACGAAAGGAAGTTTCAATCATGAAGTTACACGAGTATTCCACAACCAAATGGACGAGGCGGCTGCTGGCGGCTGCACTGGCGCTGGCACTTGCCTCGTTCGCAACCTATGAATGGGCAAAGCCAGCCGCGGCAAGTGCGGCCGTCGTAGCTCCCGCAGCTGGACCGTTGAGCGACGACAGCGTCAGCGCGCTGCTGGCCGTCGACCGCGCCATGGAAACGCTGGCAGCTCGGGTAACCCCGGCGGTGGTAAACGTCGCAGTGACCGCGCGCAATAAACCGGATGCCGACGGCCAGCAACTACCGCCGGACATGCAGCGATTTTTCGGGCAGTCGAATCCGTTCGGTCCAGGCTTCGGCCAACGCATGATGCCTCAGCGGCCGGAAGTGGAGCACGGCATCGGTAGCGGCGTCGTAATTTCTCCCGACGGATACATCGTCACCAACAATCACGTAGTCGAAGGCGCGGTCGACATCCGCGTGACCACCACCAATCGCCGCGTTCTGAAAGCGAAACTGGTAGGCACCGATCCGCTGACCGACCTGGCAGTTCTGAAAGTCGACGCCGCAGATCTGGCCAGCGTTCCCTGGGGAGATTCCACCGAAGTGCGCCCCGGGCAAACGGTGCTGGCGTTCGGCAATCCTTTCGGGCAACGCTTTACCGTGACTCGCGGCATCGTAAGCGCGGTTAAGCGCGCCAATCCGGATTCGAGTGATCCGCGCAAGCCCGGCCAATTCATACAGACAGATGCAGCGATCAACCCGGGAAATTCCGGTGGTCCGCTGGTCGATGCGCGCGGCGAAGTGATCGGTATCAACACGTTTCTGATCTCTTCCTCAGGCTCTTTTTCGGGGATGGGATTTGCGATCCCATCGCAGATTGTTCGGCCCACGGTGGAGACTCTGATTCGTGACGGCAAAATCACGCATGCTCACATCGGCGTAGGGATTTCGGATGTGACGCCGGAGAACGCCAAATTCTTCGGAGATTCGAACTCCGCCGCGGGAGCAGTGGTCACCGAAGTCGAACCGGACTCTCCGGGAGCCAAAGCCGGCTTGAAGATCGGTGATGTCATCATCAAAATCGACAATCAAAAAGTGGCCGACGCTGGAGAATTGCAGGCCACGGTGTCACAGAAAGGTCCGGGCGCGAAAATCACGCTTGATGTTCTGCGGGACGGAAAAAGCCTGAGCCTTCCGGTAACGCTCGAGGCAATGGGCAACCGCTCGGCTGCGGGCAAAGAGAACTCGGAGGACGGTCAGGGTAAGATGCGCTGGGGCATCGGGCTGAGCGATCTCACTCCCGACCTGCGAGAGCAGATTCAGGCGCCCCGCGAGGTTCACGGAGCACTGATTGAGCAAGTGCAACCGGGCAGCTCTGCCGACAACGCCGGACTGCAGCGCGGTGATGTGATCCTCGAAGTGAACCGTCACAAAGTCGAAACCGCGGCCGATGTTCAGCAAGAGCTGGGCAAAGTGGCGAAGGGTCAGGATGCTCTGATCCTGGTTTGGTCCAACGGCGGCAACACGTTCCGCGTGCTGCATGCTCCGGAAGGCGCCTAATTCTGGTGGAGGCGAACTGGCCTGCGTTCGCACCCGTTTCTGGCAACAGGAACGGGTGCGACGTAAGCCCCCGCACTTCTCTTTGGATTGAGTTCTAGATTGAGTTCACGCGATGCCAGCAGTCTTGGCGCGAACGCGACGACGCGGTGCAGATGCTGTCTCCACGCGGTTTCGTCCATTGCCTTTGGCGCGGTAAAGGGCTTTGTCGGCGGCATCCATGATCTGGGTGGGGTCCGGTTTTTCCTGCGTCGCGGCGGCGACCCCAATGCTGACGGTGACTGAGAGCGCGCCGGGGCCTTCCACTTGCGCCAGACGACGCACGGCGTGTCCGGCTCGCGCGCGACCCCGCGGGCGTACCGTGCGCCGGTCGGACCCACGTGGTGTCTGCCGGCGATCGATTCCTCTGGGACGGAAGCGGGCAGCCTCGATCCCTCGGCGCAGTCGTTCGAGATGTTCCACAACCTCATCGGTCGTTTTGCCTGCGAACAGAATCGTGAATTCTTCTCCGCCACAGCGGTAGGCCTGCCCGCCTCCGGTTACGCGCGCCAGCTTCGCAGCCACTAAGCGCAAAACCTGGTCTCCGGTGTCGTGACCGTGCTGGTCGTTGAACTGCTTGAAATGATCAATGTCGACCATGGCAATCGAGTACGGGACCTGAAGATTCAGCAAGGCGTCGTTAAGAGCGCGGCGGGAAGGCAAGGTCGTGAGCTCGTCGTGATAGGCGAGAAGATAGGAAGTCTCGACGATGGAAACTGCAAGGATCAACGCCGCAGTCGCACTGTATGCCAGGGCGATGCGACCTTGTCCTCCGAAATGCACCGCCAGGAAGAAAGCCAACAGCGACCAAAGCAAGGCGCTCTCCACCGGTTTGCGCAAGAGCAGGAAACGCACCAGCAGCGTGACTCCAGCCGCCGCGAAGATCCAGAGAATGTAGGTCGGTAGAGGTAGAACTGAAACTGGCGCCGCGTGATGCGCGCCGTGAGTCGCCGGCGCGGCTGTGATGGGCAGGGCATGACAAATCGCGAAGACAGCGGTCGCCTCAGTAAACAGAAGAAGAAACAATGGACCGGCATTGGGAAAAGCAAACCCGCGTTCGCGCAGCAGAGAAAGCAACACAAAGTTCAGTGGCAGCAAGAGCGCAACCGCCTCTAGTGCGGTACGTCCAGAACCTGTAAGAGGGAGCCGTCCCGTCGAAAAAAACGCGGTCGATTCCTGCGCCAGCAGCAACAGCAGCAGCGCGAAGAAAACACGGCTCGAATGGAAGCGCCACGCCAGCAGCAGGCCAGCCGTAACCGCTCCGTAGAACACAAACATCAGTCCGGGCACGGTGAGCGTGAGCAGGCCGGTTTGCAGCATCGCAACGGCTGCCAGCAAGAGGCCGCCGGGCAACAGCAGAGACTTCACCGTAGCTTTGTGCAAGATGTCCAACTGCCGGGCCTCGGGGAAAAGAGTCCAGTTGAAATTATCTAGTGTCCTGGCGGCTTGCGGGGATTGGCGGCTCAGGTTCGCGGGAAAAAAGTCCGGGAGATGCTGAATGATAAGACCGAAACGCGGAACCGGAGCGCGATTACGCGCGTTTTTACGAGACATACGGGCGGCGATTCCTTTCCGCGAGGGAGTCAATCGAGACAAAGCATTGCCCGGGCTGCACTTAGAGACACCGCCACCGCAATTCGCCGCGCCACATCGTGCCCCTCAGAGCTCATCCCGGCAAAATTGCGGACCGCATTGGAACCAGGGTCAACCAAACGCGGAATCAGTCAAATGCAGACCGAGCAAACTCGTCTCTCGCCCCTACTTCGGACTGGTCAGAATGGTCTCATTCGGATCGAGCACAATCTTGCTGATCCCCGCAGGAGCAGACAAATGAAAAGTGGATTCCCGGCCGTCGGCGAACACACGCCCAATCAGCACGGACCGCTTACCCGGGCCCGATCCATAAACCGGCACGGAGGTCACGAGATCGGCTGGCGCATCCTTTTGAAATATGGTTCCGCTCACCGCAGTGCCGCCATTCTTCGGCAAAAACTTTGCTGCCCGCAATTCCAATTTGGGCAGCGAGGTTCCATTCACCCAGCCTGCCAGAAACCAGTCCAGCGAACTCTTCCCCTCATAACGCAATCCTGGGGGAAGCTGTTCGGCGAACACGTCGAGCAATTCGCGCGTGTTGATGGACTTCCCCTCATAACGCTCTCTTACCTTTCGCAGCGCGCGCGCGAACGGCTCATCTTTTCCACTCCCGCTTCGGCCGGCTCCCGCGGACTGCAATACCGCGCCGTCCTGCATCATGGTGCGCAGCATGTGAAAAAGCCAGGTGCTGCGGCCATAACTGATGGCGTCATAGCCTCCCGGAGAACGCGACGATTGCAGCCGGCCTCCTAACGTCACGGGCCCGGCATCCTTCGGCGCCGATCCGCTCTTGTCTTTCTCGAGCAGCTCCCGGCGATATCTCTCCATAATTTCACGAAAATCGGTGGGGTTTTTCTCTTGCAGCATCATCAGCGCGGAGTAGTTCGCCAGCCCTTCGGAGAGCCACTGGTCACGGTAGGTTGTCCATATAACCAGATCCCCCCACCACTGGTGAGCGGTTTCGTGAGCCGTGATCTGTTCCTGCATCAGCGCCCGGAAAGTCGAGAAGCGCAGTTCCTTACGCTCCTCGTCGTCAAGGAAGGCGTAGGACGATAAAAACACCAATCCCGGCCAGCCCTGGCTATCTCCTCCCGGCATCTGCGTGATCGCGAGATGGGTGTAGGGGAAGGGACCGAAACGATCGGAGTAAAACTGAATGGCTCGCGCAGCCGTCTCTGCAACGGACAAAGCGTTGCGCGCCGGCGAAGGGTTCTGCGGAGCAATGACTCGAGGCGTCCTTTGAGATTGCGGAGTATCCTGCGGGTTCGGTGAGATTACCTGCACGGGAGCACTGGGAAAGTTGCGCTCCACGCCGACGGTGGCGTAAGTCTCCACCGTCACGGCGCCAGCCTTCGCCGTAGCCACACTGTATTTGCCCAGGTTGAATCCTGCCACCGGCATGGGCCGCTCGGATCTCCAACGCGAAACCTGCTCGCCGGGAAGGACAGCCGAGCCGCCAGTGGCAGCTGCGCCAGCGCTCGAAACCGGCTCAAGCTTGCCGGTTGCTACCAGCGTCCAGGGTGCCGGGTAGTGAAACTCGAGATCGAAATCGGCCATCACCAGGCCACGATTGGGGTACCAGGTCCCGTGTTCTCCTACGTAGAGCAATCCCGCGCCGGCCTCCGCCAGAACCTCCCCTCCGTAGACGAAACGCAGCTCATGTTTTTGTCCGGTTTGTGCAGGTTCCGGCAAGATGACTGCGACCAGGTCGTTTCCCCGCCGCGCCAGCTGCGTTCCTTCGATGGCCGGATTGTGCAGGAACTCCACCGGCTGCCCATCCATCTCCACGCTTTCTACAGGCAGGAATCTCGACAATTCGAACAGCAGCGTGCGGGCGCCAGCGTGCCTGACCTCGATCTGCAACCTGGCTTCGGCATGAATTTGTTTCGGTGGAGTCACCTGGCAGGTGATCGCGAAGTGGCGAATGGCAATGGGATCTTCGTGCGTGGTAGCGCCGTTTGCCGGTTGGGCCTGTTCCGTCTTGCCTGCCGATGGCGCACCGGCTGCCGGCGCGGATGCCGGCGAGAATGAAGTCCAAACGTCGTAATAGGTGATTCCGTTTTCCGCCTTCCTGGACTGCCCGGCCTGGATCGGTTCTCCGGCCAGGGAATCGAAATAGATATCGAAAACTCCCAACTGCCTTCCCTGCACCCGTGCATGCATCATCCGATCATGCGATGCGCCCACCGGACCGGCTTCCGTGCCTGCCAGGTCGCCCACCACGCCGCTATTGCCGTTCGCCGCGGGAAGCAGCCGGCTGAAACTCACCAGCAATCGCAGAGAATCCTGCTGCGCCAGGTTGCTCGCCGTGTCACCCCATTTGCTCACAAATTCCTGCGCGTTCTCCGGCGCGCGCAGGCCCGGGCGCAACTCGGTCATCACATCGTCATTGAAGCGAAAATAGGCGGTTTCAAAACGCTCCTCCAAAATTGCCATCCCGGTAAATTGGCTCATCGATTTTCGCTCGACTTCGTTGGGAGGCGCGAGCAGCACCTCACCGTCCCCTTCGAAAAACGCTCCCGTCACCCGGCCCATTACGTCCTGGGTAAAAGCGATGGTGCCGTCCTCCAAGGTAATGTGGATCGCCGACCGATCGAGTGAAGCCTCGCGCACGCGGTACACGCGCGCGGGATCGAGCGTGACCTGGCTCAGTTCCAGATAGAGCGCCGCGGCTGGTTTTAGAGGTTGGGCTTGCGGCGCGGCCGCTCGAGCCCACGCTGCCGGCACGTTACCAACCGCCAGCGCGGCTATTGCCAGCGCGACTCCGACTGCTCTTCGCTTCCGCTTCAGCTTCGCTAGTACCTTCGTCACGTAGGTTCGGCCAGCCTCAGTTGCTAGAATGCGCCAGGATGCTCGTACGTGTCACTATTATCCTTGGATTGCTCGCGGTCGCCGTTTCCAGCGCCAGCGCGGACACCATCTGCCTGAAGAACGGCCGCAAGATCCTGGTAGACCACGTCCGTGAAAACGGAAACCGTTACGAATACGAGATTGGCGAAAGTTCCTTCGCGATTCCCAAGTCCTCGGTCGATCATGTGGAGACGGGCGGAATGCCTGCCAGTTCCGCAGCCGCGGGCGGAGCCAGCGTCGCCGATCTGCCGGCATTCACTCCTGCAGACAGCCTCGCCAACGAAGGCGACCTGGTCGCCAAGATCATTCGCGAAGGCAAAGTCGACAGCGACGCGCTTTCGACTCTGGAAGGCAAAGGCAACGCCGAACTGAGCGCAACGGCCAATTTCATCGCCGGAAAATTTGAATTCGAGCGCGGCAATTCGAACCAGTCCAAGCGCTACTTTGAAAACGCGCTGCGCTTCCAACCGGAAAACTCCACCATTCTGGTTTACTACGCGGCGCTGCTGGTCCGAACGGGAAACGCCGCGCAGGCCCTACCTTACGCGGAGCGCGCGGTGCGAGCTGCTCCCGATTCCCCGGACGCTTACACCATGCTCGGCTACGCCCAGTTCGCATCGGACCGCACCAAAGATGCAGTCGCCTCGTGGAAACATTCGCTGGCGTTGCGTCCGGATGCAACCGTGCAGCAGTTTCTGGCGAAAGCAACGCGGGAACAAACCGCCGAGAGCGATTTCGCACAACGCGAGAGCAGCCACTTTGTCCTGAAGTACGAAGGCAAGCAGACTTCCGAAGCCTTCCGCGGACAAATTCTGGCCGCGTTGGAATCTGATTACGACGATCTTTCTCGCGACCTTAGCACGCCGCCCCACGACAACATTCTGGTAACGCTTTACACCGAGCAGGCATTCTTCGACGTCACCCAGGCTCCGT
>Ga0209006_10000520_pt1 | contig 36120 bp, 33 predicted proteins | sample JacPin_JW_Ref_O2_FD_188567 | JGI IMG/M metagenome (GOLD analysis project Ga0209006, IMG submission 188567) | Forest soil microbial communities from Algoma, Ontario, Canada - Jack Pine, Ontario site 1_JW_Ref_O2 (SPAdes) (version 2) | ecosystem: Environmental > Terrestrial > Soil > Boreal... | reverse complement strand
GCATTGCACCAGCGCCAACCCTTGAATTCTGTGCTGTGCCCGACACATTTACATAAGCGGGTGTTAGGGGCTGCCCACAAGTGTCTGATATGCGGAAGGGTGCGCATGCGGCCACCCGACCAATGTGAGCCTTCGGGCCGCTCAAATTCCCGGGCCCCGGGGTGCTAGTCGCGAATCTGCCCAGCCCCCCGCACTAAGTACTTGTAGCTGGTCAATTGCTCGACACCAACCGGGCCGCGCGCGTGAAACTTGTCCGTGCTGATGCCAATCTCGGCGCCCATGCCGAACTCGGCGCCGTCGGCGAATTGCGTGGAGGCGTTGTGCAACACGATGGCGCTGTCGACTTGGGATAGAAACCGTTCAGCCGAGGCCGCATCCTCAGTGATGATGCAGTCGGTATGCTGCGAGCCATACTGTCCGATGTGAGCGATGGCCGCATCCAGGTCGTCGACCACGCGCACGGCAATGATGGCGTCGAGATATTCCTTGTACCAATCCTGCTCATTGGCGGGTTTGACCCGCGCGTCGGCACGAGCACTGATCTCATCGCCGCGCACCTCGCAGCCGGCGGCGAGCAGCGACTGTACCAACGGTGCCAGGTGCGTGGGGGCGCAAGCCCGATCGATGAGCAGCGTCTCCGCCGAACCGCAAACACCCGTGCGGCGCATTTTCGCATTCAACACGATGCGCTTCGACATCGAAAGATCCGCGTCGCGATGCACATACACGTGGCAGACGCCCTCGAGATGTCCGATCACCGGTACTCGTGCTTCCTTCTGCACGCGCGAAATCAAACTTTTGCCGCCGCGCGGCACGATGACATCGATGCTATCGGCCATGTCGCTGAGCATATGGCCCACCGCGGCACGATCCGGGGTGGGCACCAATTGAATGCCCGCCGGCGGCAGCCCGGCCGCGACGAGCCCTTGCTGCAGACAGTGGTGGATGGCCGCGCTCGATCTCAAGCTTTCCGAACCGGCGCGCAGTATCACGGCATTGCCGGATTTCAGGCACAACCCGCCGGCATCGGCCGTGACATTGGGCCGGCTCTCATAAATGATGCCGATTACGCCGAGAGGTACGCAGACTCTCTGTATTCTCATGCCATTCGGACGCGACCACTCGGCCAAGCGCGCGCCGATGGGATCGCGTGCGGCCGCAATCTCTGCGAGGCCGCGCGCCATGGCCTCGACGCGCGCATCGTCGAGGCGCAGCCGATCTCGCAGTGCGGCCGATAGTCCCTCCCCCGATTCGCGTATATCCGCGTCATTGGCGGTGAGGACGTCGGCGCGAGAATCGCGCAGTACGGATGCCGCGGCGAGCAAGGCGCGATTCTTTTGTTCGCTCGAGGCGAACGCCAGCTGCTTGGCGGCAAGCCGAGCCGCCCTGCCGATGCCCTGCATGAGGTCGGCGACATTATTCACAGGATTCTGAGCAGCACCAGGTCATCACGGTGCACGATTTCGTCACGGCCGCGAAATCCCAGCACCGTCTCGATATCGGCGGACTTGCGGCCGATGATCCGCGCGGCGTCGACGTCCGAATAGGCGCAGATCCCTCTGCCGATCTCAGTGCCGTCCGGGCCGATGATGCTGACGGTATCGCCGCGATCGAATCGCCCGAGCGCTCGGGTAACGCCGGCGGGCAGGAGACTTTTGCCGCCCATCAATGCACGAACCGCGCCATCGTCGATGGCGATCGCGCCTGCGGGCTTCAATGTGCTCGCAATCCATTGCTTGCGGGCGGCTACCGGCGTCGAGGTAGGCACAAACCAGGTGCATCGGACCCCTTCCTCGATGCGCCGCAGAGGATGCTCCCCGGATCCCAAGGAAATGCAGAGGTGACATCCGGCGCCCACGGCAATCTTGGCCGCGGCGATTTTGGTGTGCATGCCGCCCGAACCCATATCGCTGGTTGTGCCGCTCGCCATTGCCTCGATGGCAGGCGTAATTTCCAGCACACGCGCAATAAAATGCGCGTCCGGGTCCTGTTTCGGGTCCGTGGTGTACAACCCATCGATATCCGACAGCAAGACCAGACAATCCGCACCAATCATTTGCGCCACTCGGGCCGCCAGCCGGTCGTTATCGCCATAGCGGATTTCGGCCGTCGCCACGGTATCGTTTTCATTGATGACCGGCACGGCGCCCAAGCCCAGGAGGGTGTTGAGCGTCCCGCGGGCGTTCAGGTAACGCCGCCGCTGCTCGGTATCGCCCAGCGTCAAGAGGATTTGCGCCACTGCGATCTCATGCACATCCAGCAGCTCTTTATACGCGTGCGCGAGCCGAATCTGTCCTACAGCCGCCGCCGCCTGGCTTTCCTCCAGTTTGAGCTTTCCCGGACCCAAGTTTAGGTGGCGCCTCCCCAGGGCAATGGCGCCGGAGGAGACCAAGATGATTTCCTGACCTCGCTTGCGGAAGGCCGCCACGTCAACCGCGAGGCTCTCGAGCCAGGAGCGGTTCAGCCGGCCTTTGTCGCTATCCACCAACAGGGTTGAGCCGACCTTGACGACGACGCGCCGCGCATCGGTCAATCGACGAGCGGCGACTTTACGGTCTGGGACGGTCATAGGACCACGATATTGCCATTTACTTCGCTGAGTGGCCTCACCTAATATTCGTAGCTCTTAAAGAGCACCAGTCTTCAAATAAGGATGAACCGTGGGCAGAGAGTACGAACCGACAGTCGGGCAGTGGTACGACGACTTGGAAAACGAAGAAACCTTTCAGGTTCTCAAAGTGGACGAGGACCAGGAAACTATTCATATCCAACATCTCGATGGCGATACCGAAGATCTCGATGTTGACGACTGGGCGGAACTGGATCTGGAGTTGACCGAGGAACCGGAGGGTTGGTCAGGCTCCAAGGCTGAGAAGGACGATGAAGACGAAGAAGAGGACGAGGACTGGGACGAAGATGAGGATGACGAGGACGACGACGACTTAGACGATGAGGACGAAGAGGATCGCGAAGAATACTAGAGGCGTACCCGGTTCGTCGGCCATTCGAACTTGGTCCTCCAGCAGCGTGAGATTGAGTGTCCCGCCTGAAAGGCCGGGGGGATAGAGAAGCGTCGAGGTCCTGCTCTTACGGGCCTCGACGCTTCTCTATCCCCCCAGCCATTCTGGCCGCCCTGGTCTAAACGCGCTGCAGCCACCCGTGCACATCCGGCGTTTCACCCCGCTGTAGCGCGACCAGTTTGGCGCGCAGCGCCTTGGTGGCGTTGCCGACATGCCCGGTTCCCACCCGGTGCTCAATCCCTCCATAAATCAGCGTGCCCACGCCAGCGAGCACGGCGGCGGTGCCTGACAGCGCCGCTTCGCCGCTGCGCACCCAGTCGAGCATCTCCAGGACATCGAATTTTTTCTCGGTCACGGTATAGCCGCTGTCGCGGCCCATCCTCAGCAAGGAATCGCGCGTCACGCCGTGCAGAAACGTGGAATCCAAGCTGCGGGTCATCAGTTCCCCGTCGCGGATCAACAGGAAGTTGGCGGCACCGGTCTCTTGGACTTGGCCCTCGGGGCAAAACAGCACCTGATCGGCTTGATGTTGCGCCCGCGCATTCATGATCGGCGCCAATGCCGCGGCGTAGTTGCCGCCGGTTTTCACCATGCCCATGTGCTGCGCGGAGCGGGTGTTCTGATCGTCGACCAGAATGCGCAGCGGCTTCTCGCCGCCCTCAAAGTAATCCCATACCGGGCTGGCGAGCACCACCAGCATCGCCTCGGTAGTCGGCGTCGTCGCGCCGCCGAGATTGGCCGACGTGCCAAAAATAATGGGACGCAGGTAGAGCGCGCCGGGCGCGTCCGGCACGGCGTCGCGGCAGCGATCGATCAGCGTGCGCACCATGTCGGCGACCTGCGCGATATCGGGATCCGGCAGCACCAACGAGCGCGTGCTCTGCAGCAGCCGCTGCAAATGCCGATCCATGCGAAATACATGCACGGAACCATCGGCGTGACGGAAGGCCTTGAATCCTTCGAAGCAGGTGCTGGAATAGTGCAGCACGTGCGCCGCAGGACTGATTTCGACCGAGCCGACGGGCTTGATCTCGCTCTGGCTCCATTTGCCATCACGATACTGGGTCACCGCCATGTGCGAAGCGAGCAGGGTGCCGAATGCAGGACGCTTGGGTTGTGGATTCATGGAGTTTTCACCGTAGGAATGAATATGGTTGCGGGATGTTCGAGGCGTTCTTTCAATGCTTGGATCATCGCGGCGGCGTCGTAGCCGTCCACAAAGCGGTGATCGAACGAGGATGACAAGTTCATGATTCGCCGCACGGCGATCGCGCCCTGATACACGACGGGCCGCTCAACGGCCTTGTTGAGTCCGATGATGGCCACTTCCGGCGCATTGATAATGGGCGTGGAGGCGATGCCGCCGAGCTTGCCCAAGCTCGTGACCGTGATGGTGGATCCCACCAGTTCCTCGCGCGTCGCCTTGTTCGTGCGCGCGCGTTCGGCCAGCCTGCGAATCTCCGCGGCGACCTCCCAGAGCCCGAGCGCCTGCGCGTTGCGCACCACCGGAACTTTCAATCCATCGGGCGTCTGGGTCGCAATGCCGACATGTACGGCGCGATGCCGGATCAATACGCCGCGCGCTGCGTCGTACAGCACATTGCATTGCGGAAAGGATTCGATCACACGAGTGAGCGCCATGACCACCAGCGGCAGATAGCTGAGCGAACCTGCGTCTTTGGAGCGCGAGTTGTTCAAATGCATGCGCAGGGATTCGAGCTCGGTGACATCGACTTCTTCGACATAGGCAAAGTGCGGAATGTTGCGCTTGGCCTCGCTCATCCGCTCGGCAATCAGGCGGCGCAGTCCGATGACTTTTATTTCCGTGGTATCCGCTGCCTCTGCCTTGGGCGGAGGCGGGGCGGCGGTCTGCAAATCGGCTCGCATGATTCGCCCGCCGGGACCTGAGCCCGCCACGGTGGTCAGGTCGATGCCTGCCTCGCTCGCCCGGCGTCGGTTGGCTGGCGAAGTCATCACGCGGCCCGGGCGCGCAGCAGGCGCCGCTGCCGGCGCGGATGTTGGCGCCGCGGGCTTGGCGACCGACGCCGGTGGCGGTGCCGGTGCCGCGGTTTTGACAGCTGGCGCGGTGGTCGGCGCGGCGGTTTTGACCGCTGGCGCGGCAGCCGACGCTGCCGGTGCGGCAGCCGCCTCGGGCGGCTTTGCGCTCTCGCTCAACTCGAATACGATCAGCGGTGAGCCGACCGCCACCTTGTCGCCCGGCGCGCCCGTGACGGACACGACGCGGCCGCTCACCGGCGCCGGTACTTCCACGGCCGCCTTATCGGTCATCACCTCAACAATCAGTTGATCTTCGCTCACCGTATCGCCGGGCTTGGTGTGCCAGGCGACAATCTCCGCATCGACCGTGCCTTCTCCCAAGTCCGGCATTTTGAATGTGAATTGGCTCATGCGGGTTCCATGACAGCCTGGAGCGCCGCTTTAACCCGCGCCTGGCCAGGAAAGTATTCCCACTCGAACGCGTGCGGGTAGGGAGTATCCCAGCCTGCCACCCGTTGTATCGGCGCTTCCAACGACCAGAAGCACTCTTCTTGAATGATCGATAGCAATTCTCCGCCAAAACCAGAGAATCGGGTCGCTTCATGCGCCACGATGCAGCGGCCGGTTTTCTTCACGGAAGCAACCATGGTCTCAACGTCCAGCGGCACGAGCGAACGCAAATCGATGATCTCGGCATCGACGTTCATCGCCGCCGCGGCGGCCAACGCAACGTGCACCATGGTGCCGTAGGTGATGATGCTGACGTCGGCGCCGGCACGCACGATGTCCGCCTTACCGAGCGGTACTTTGTAATATCCCTCATCCACTTGACCCTTCGGATGCGTGCTCCAGGGCACGGCAGGCTTGTTCGGATCGCCGTCGAACGGGCCGTTGTACAGACGCTTCGGCTCGAAGAACACGACCGGATCATCATCCTCGATGCTGGTGATCAACAAGCCTTTGGCATCGTACGGATTGGAGGGCATCACGACTTTGATGCCGCTGATGTGAGTAAACAAGGCTTCGGGACTTTGCGAATGGGTCTGGCCACCGCGAATTCCGCCGCCGCAGGGCGTTCGAATGGTGACGGGCGCGAAGAAATCGCCGGCGCTGCGATAGCGGATGCGCGCCAGCTCGCTGACAATTTGATCGAAGCCCGGATAGATGTAATCCGCGAATTGAATCTCGGCGACGGGCCGCAGGCCATTCACGCTCATGCCGATCGCCGTGGCCACGATTCCGCCCTCGGCGATCGGCGAATCGATGACGCGGTGCTCGCCGTACTTGCGCTGCAAGCCCTCGGTGGCGCGAAACACACCGCCGAAATAACCGATGTCCTCCCCCATCAATACCACCGCGGGGTCCCTGCCCAGCATGATGTCCATGGCGGAATTCAGGGCCTGGATCATGTTCATGTTGGCCATGCTTCAGCCCAGTTCCTTGCGCAGCAGTGCTTGCTGGCGCTGAAGATTCTGCGGCATGTCCTTGAACACGTCCTCGAACATCGTGCTTGGATTCAGTCTCGGACCTTCGGTCATGGTTCCGAATTTGATCGCTTCCTTCCAGCTCGACGCCACCAGGGCCTCGAGCTCGGCGCTCATGGCCTGGTGCCGTTCTTCAGACCACTCGCCGATTTTGATCAAATGCGCCTTTAAGCGCTGGATGGGATCGCCCAGCGGCCAATGTTCGGCGTCGTCTTTGGCGCGGTAGCGCGCGGGATCGTCGCTGGTGGAATGCGCAGCGCCGCGGTACGTCACCAGTTCTATCAACGTCGGGCCGGCCCCGGTACGCGCGCGTTCCGCCGCCCATTGAGTCACCGCGTAAACCGCGAGGAAGTCGTTGCCGTCGACGCGAATTCCCGGCATCCCGTAGCCGGGGCCGCGCGCCGCAAAGGCTCGCTGCTCGCCGCCGGCATAGCCCTGAAACGTCGAGATGGCCCACTGATTGTTGACGACGTTGAGAATCACCGGCGCCTGGTACACGGAAGCGAATAACAGGGCGTAGTGAAAATCCGCCTCGGCGCTGCTGCCCTCGCCGATCCAGGTCGCCGCCAAATTGTCTTCACCCTTGATCGCCGCGGCCATGGCCCAGCCCACCGCCTGCGGAAATTGCGTCGCCAGATTGCCGGAAATCGAGAAAATATTGTTCGCGCGCGAGTGATACATGACCGGCAGCTGTCGACCCTTGCACATGTCCTTGGTGTTGGACAACAGCTGCGACATCAGATCGACCAGCGAAATGCCGCGCACGATTTGCGCGCCCTGCTGGCGATACGCGGGAAACAGCATGTCGGAGGGACGCAGCGCCATAGCCTGCGCGACCCCGACCGCTTCCTCGCCGAGGGAGCGTATGTAGAATGAAATCTTGCCGGCGCGCTGCATGCGCTGCATACGATCGTCATACAAGCGCGTGAGCAGCATGTGCCGCAGACCAACCTGAAGGTCGCTCGCCTCGAGATGCGGATTCCAGGGACCGACGGCATCGCCGCTGTCATCGAGCACGCGCACCAACTCGACGCTCAAGGCACCCATGTCGCGGGCGCGGGCATTGACCTGGGGGCGGGGAACCGAACCGGCGGGCGACAATTGCACGTAACTGAAGTCGGGAGTTTCGCCGGGGCGCGCGGGAACGCGCGGCAAATGCAAGCGAGATTTTTTGGTCATCCGCGTAATTTACGTCTCCGCACCTCTCAATGTTGCATTCATTAGGAAGCAGGCGAATAATTCGGTATATTTATTCCGATATTGAGCGTTTTATGGAACAAAACAACCGCAATACAATCGATCGATTGGATTTGCGTCTGCTCGACATTCTACAGAGGCATGGGGCGTTGTCGGTTGCCGAGGTGGCCGCGCAAACGAAGATATCGACGACCACGTGCTGGCGGCGGATTCAGCAGCTCGAACAAAACGGCGTGATCAAGGCGCGCGTCGCGCTCCTGGATCGAAACGCGCTTGGCCTCGATGTGACCATCTTTGCGCACATCAAGCTGGCCACCACCGGACGCGATGCGCTCGCGGAATTCGAGGCGGCAATTCGCGACCGCGCGGAAGTGCTCGAGTGCTACACGCTCACCGGCGAGTGGGACTTTCTCCTCAAAATCGTGACCAAGAACATCAAGGCTTTCGAGGCGTTCTATCTCGACTATTTGTCGCGCATTCCGTGCGTGCGATCGGTCAATTCCTCTGTCGCGGTCACGGTGATCAAGGAATCGACCGCGCTGCCACTGGGAATTTAACGGCGCCCTCCGAGGTGGCGCGATCAAGGCAGAAGGATCGTGGACCCGGTGGTTTTGCGCCCCTCGAGATCACGGTGCGCCTGCGCCGTTTCGCGCAGCGGCAGCCGCTGGCCGATGCGCGGCTTCACCGCGCCCGATGCGACCTTTGCGAACAGGTCGGCCGCCCGCAGGGTGAGATCCGCACGCGTTTTGATGTAGTCGAACAGCATGGGACGCGTCGCGAAGAGCGAGCCGCCGCCGGCGAGATCGGAAAACTTGAAATCGGTGATCGCTCCCGAGGACTGTCCGAAACAAACGAACAACCCGCGCACATGCAGACATTTCAGCGACCCGCGCCAGGTGTCATTGCCCACGGAGTCGTAGACCACGTCGCAGCCTCTGCCGCCGGTAATCTCCTTGACGCGCACAGCGAAATCCTCGGCTCTGTAGTCGATGACGTGCGTGTAGCCGCTCGCTGTTGCCGCGGCGGCTTTCTCGGCGGAACCTACCGTGCCGATGGAGGTCGCGCCGATGCTCTTCAGCCACTGCCCCATCAACAGCCCGACGCCGCCCGCAGCCGCGTGTACCAGCACGGTGTCGCCTGCTTTCACCGCATAGCTGGAATTCAATAGATATTGCGTCGTCAGGCCTTTCAGCATGATCGAAGCGGCAACCTCGAAATCTATCCCTTCAGGCAATTTCACCAGCCGCTCCGCGGCCACCACCCGCCGCGTTCGGTACGCACCGATGGGCAGCGTATACGCGACGCGATCGCCGCTCTTGAAATCGGTCACGCCCTCGCCGACTTCCTCGACGATTCCCGCCGCTTCGCCGCCGGGTATCAACGGCGACATCGGCCAGGGATAGTGACCTTGGCGATAGTAAGTGTCGATGAAATTCACGCCCACGGCGCGCTGCGCAATGAGCACCTCGCCGCGCGCAGGCGCGCCGGTCTCTATCTCGGCCCATTCAAGCGCCTCCGGGCCGCCCGGAGTGCGCACCACGACTGCAAAGTCCGCTGTTTTCGTCACAAGCACCTCGCCACAATTACCTCGCCGCAACGACCTTCGCCAAGATTACGTGGCCAACGTTCCCACGTAACGGCCGATGCGCACAATCGCCTCGCGCAGCGTCGCCTCGTCGGTGGCGAAGCACAGCCGCACGAAGCCTCGAGTCGCCTCGCCGAATGCACCGCCGTCGAGCACCGATACCCGCTCGGACCTGAACAATCCGCTCATGAAATCGTAGCCCGAAAGCCCCGTGCCCTGCACATCGATCAGCGTGAACATGCCGGCTTCCGGAACGGCGCAGCGGATTCCTCGCACGCCGGCAAGGCCTTTGATCAGCATATCGCGCCTTGATGTGCAGAGTTCGCGAATCCGCTGCTCAGGCGCATCCGATCCTAAGAGCGCGGTGAGTGCCGCCTCCTGAATGAACCCGGGCAGGCCGAACAGCATGCACATGGAGAGAGATTCCGCGTGCTTCGCCAAATCCTTGGGCGCCACCATCCAGCCGGCCCGCAACCCCGGCATCGAATGCGACTTCGACAAACTACTGATGGTCACGACCTGTTCGGGCAGACGCGTCGCGAGACTCGGCACGCGGCCCCCGGGCGCAAGTCCCGCATAAACCTCGTCCGCGACAATCCACAAAGAATGCCGGCGCGCGAGATCGCCGATGACATTGAGATCCGCCTCGCTCAAGATCACGCCGCTCGGATTATTGGGCGTCGCGAAAAACAAGGCGCGGGTGCGCGGCGTGATGGCTGCTGCGAGGGCCCCCAAGTCGGGGTGAAATCCGCCGGCCGCCGGTGCCGGCACGCGCACCAACTGCGCACCCGATGCTCTTATCGTGGCCGGATAACTCGGGTACAACGGCTCCAGCGCCAATACCTCATCGCCCGGGCCGGCGACACACATCGAGGCGGCAAACAGTGCGTTCTGTGCGCCGGAGAGAAAAATAACATTGTCCGCGTCCACCGCTTGACCGGTGCGGCGCTGATGCGTGCACGCGATCGCGGTACGCAGCGCCAGGCGTCCGGCCGCCGGTGTATAGCGAACATCGCCGGCCCGCAGCGTTTCGATCGCGCGCTCGAGCACAGGCGCCGGCATTTCCAATTCCGGATCGCCGATGCTGAGCACGATCACGTCCTCGCCGCGCAACTGCGCTTCGCGCGCCTGCCCGTGGATGGTCCACGCCGCGACGCTTTCGCCTTTGATTCGATCCACCAGCGGAGAAAATTTCATGACATACTTTACTATGCCATTCACACCCGAACACTCTCTTCGCTGCCGCAAGGATTTTCCAGCGCTGACCCGCAAGCCCGAAGGATTGAACCTGGCGTATCTGGATGGACCCGCCGGCAGTCAGGTCCCGCAAGCCGTGATCGATGCCCTCGCCGACTTCTACGCAACCTGCAACGTCAATACGCGCGGCAATTTTTGGCCCTCCCAGGAGGTCGATCGGCGCATAGCCGCGGCGCGTGAAGCGCTCGCCGCTTTTTTTGGCGCCGAGAATGCCAACTGCATTTCGTTCGGCCAGAACATGACCACGCTCAACTATGCCTTGAGCGCTGCAATCGGCCATACGCTGAAGGCGGGTGACGAAGTGCTCATCACGCAACTCGATCACGAGGCCAATCGCGGCCCTTGGCTGCGGCTGCAAGAGCGCGGCATGATCGTACAAGAAGTGCGCCTGCTGCCCTCCGGAGTACTCGACTTGGACGATATGGCGGCCAAGATCACGGCGCGCACCAAAGTATTTGCGCTGGGCGCCTCGTCCAATGCCTTGGGCACGGTCAATGACGTGAAGTTGGCGCGCCGCCTAACCCGTGATGTCGGTGCGCTGCTCGTGATCGACGCCGTTCATTACGCGCCGCATTTTTCATTGGACGTAAAAAGCCTCGGCATGGATTTCCTCTTGTGCTCGGGCTACAAGTTCTATGGGCCGCACGTCGGCGTGCTGTACTCGCGTCCGGGGGCGCTCGATCGACTGCCCACGGAGCGCTTGAGCGTGCAAGATCCCGCCGCCCCCTACCGCATCGAGACCGGAACGCTGAACCATGCCGCCATCGATGCGCTGCGCGCAGCCGTTGACTACCTCGCCTCCTGGGGCCAGGGGCAAACTTTGCGAGAGCGGCTGGTGGATGCCATGAGCGGCATCGCCGCCTATGAACATGGACTGGCCAAGTTCTACCACGACTCGGTGCGCGAGATGCGCGGGGTGCAGGTGTGGGGCCCGGATTTCAGCCAGCAATCCCGCGCGCCCACCGTTTCGATCACCTTGGACAAGGCGAGCGCGGCGCAAGCGGCTACTGCCTTGGGAAAAGAAGGTATTTGCGTTTGGGACGGCGACTTCTACGCGGCACGCACCGTGCAGGTGCTGGGCTTGAACAATCGCGGCGGCCTGCTGCGAACCGGCATGTCCATGTACAACTCGCGGGAAGAAGTGCAGCGCCTGCTGGCGGGGATCGGCAAGCTCATCTAGCCGCACGCAGCGAGGTGCGTGGCGAGCTGCTGCGCGTGATTCGACAACTCCGCAGCCGCGGTCGCATCGAGGTGCTCAGCCCGCAACATCGGCCCCAGATAAAAGAGGCGCTCGCTCGCGCGGCCGTGGACATCCACGCAGGCCCCAAAACCCGCGGTGCGCAGCCCGAGCCGCAACGGGTCTGGCGACACCAACCCGGCGGCGCGCAGCGAAGTGATCAGTGGGTCCGTCGAACGTTCGATGTTGTAATTAGGGCCCGTGGCGTTGACCACCATGTCCACGCTGAGCTGCGCCGTCGCACTGCTGCCGCGGGGACGCCAGGTAACCGCCAAGCGGCGGCGGTCGATGGCAACCACGTTTTGAATGCGGCCTGCCTGCACCTGCAATTTGCCGCTGAGCCGAAGATTCTCCAAGCGCTCAGTTATTTGCGGCGGCAGCCGGTGCCGATAGCTCTCCCAATGCACCTGTAAATGCCGCACGAAGCGCCGCCGCTCGGCGTCCGGCATGCGCCGCCATAGGGCAGGCACCAGACCACGGATGAAGGTAATGGCCTCTCGCCAATCGCCCCCGAGTTTCTCGACCTCGAGCGCGAGGTCGCGGCAGGCGCGCAGCAGCTCTCTTAGGGAGTGCGCCAACGACAGCAGCGTCTCGCCTCTGCCGCGCAAAGCACCCGTCTGAAAGGCCGCTTGGGTTTTCGGCATCAGACCGCGGCGTGAAATCGTGTGCAGGGTCGGCACCCGCTCAGGGTGGCGGCTCAACACCGACGCCGCGTCCGCCATCGTCAAGCCGTTGCCGACGATGAGCACCGAATTTTCCGAACCTAAAGTCTCGGGCAAATCCCGCGGGTTTTGACGGAAAGCGGCATGACCGTTCAGTTTTTCCGCCCAGTGAGGCACGGGCGCCGAAGGACTGCCTAGCGCGAGGATCAGGACATCCCCAAGGATCGGCGCCCGGTCGGCAAATTCGGCCGCCAGGGCGGCGCCTTCGCCGCGCGCAATGCCCGTGACTTCGCCGAATACGCGGATCAGACGCACCTGCGGCGGCGCCTCGCGCTCCGCACACAGGAGCAGGTCCTGCAGATAATCGCCATACAGGGCGCGCGGCAGGAAGTCCTCACGGTCGACGTTCGGCAGTCGAGCTTGCGCGAAACGCAGAAATTGCAGGGGATCGCGCGAATCGGCCGACGAACGGGCCGCGGGCACGTTCAGAAGATAAGGAAATTCGTGCGCCGCGTAGGCTACGCCGCGGCCCATGACGTTGCTGCGCTCGATGAGCACGATGTCGGCGCGGTCCGCAGGCGGCCGCCGCAGCAGATTGGCGGCAAGCACCGTGCCAGAGAATCCGGCGCCTACGATTACGAAGGTTTTTCGCATACTTTGGAAATTCTACCAAGCGAAGATGGCTAGAAGGCCGTGCGGCGGAGGTATTCTTCCGCTAACATTTGGCCCGATTCGTGGTCAAATAGCCTATTCATAAGAGCGAGGTGCAACGATGGCACTCAGCAAATTCAGCTATTACTCCGATTTCGTGGTTTATCCGATCACGGTGGTCGCGCTAACAGCCGTGAATTTCAAGCAGTTTACCTGGCATGGCGGCCGGGAATGGCTCGGTGCGTGCCTGGCGGGACTGGTCCTTTGGACCTTGCTGGAATACGCGTTGCACCGGATAGCACTGCATTGGATGCCGGTATTCTCTCCCATGCACAGCCTGCATCACGGCGAGCCGTTGGCCTTGATCGGCACGCCATCCTGGATCAGCGTAACCGTCTGGCTCAGTGTCATCTTGCTGCCGTTTTGGTGGTGGTTGGGCTTCAACGTGGCGAACGGCATGACAGTGGGCGTGATGACCGGCTATTGGTGGTATGGCTATGTGCATCATGTGATTCATCACCACGCGCGCAAGGCCTCGTCGGCCTATTTCAGCCAACTGCGAGCCTGGCACATGCGCCACCACCACTCGCCCAAGCGCGGCAACTTCGGCGTCACCACGCATATTTGGGATTACGTGTTCGGCACCGCGATCTCCTCGCAGAGCAAAGTCATCATCTCGTCATGAACGCCGAACTCAGCGTAACGAATCCCATGCGCACCGACGGATTCGAATTCGTCGAGTACGCCGCGCCCGATCCTGAACTGCTGCGCCGGCTGTTCGAAGGCATGGGTTTGCCGGCGGTCGCGCGCCACCGTTCCAAGAACGTGACGCTGCACAATCAAGGCGACATCAATTTCATCATCAACGCGGAACACGACAGCTTTGCACAGAGGTTTGCGCGCGCTCACGGGCCCTGCGCCTGCGCCATGGCGTTTCGCGTCGCCGATGCGCGCCTGGCCTATGCGCGCGCCTTGGATTTGGGCGCGAAACCCGGACCGGTCACCGCCGGCCCCATGGAACTCAATATCCCGTCGATCGAGGGCATCGGCGGCAGCCTGATCTATTTGGTCGATCGCTACGGCGAGCGCACCATTTACGATGTCGACTTCATCCCCGTCATCGATACCGAACCGCATCTGCCCGTCGGGTTGCTGCGCATCGATCACCTCACGCACAACGTCCGGCGCGGCAACATGAACGTCTGGGCCGGCTTCTATGAAAAACTGTTCAACTTCAGGGAAATTCGCTACTTCAGCATCGAGGGAAAGGAGACCGGATTGTTCTCCCGCGCGCTCACCTCACCGTGCGGCAAGATTCGCATTCCCATCAATGAGAGCCAGGACGACAAGAGTCAGATCGAAGAATACTTGAACGAGTACAAGGGTGAAGGCATTCAGCACATCGCCTTAGGCACGGACGACATATACAAGACCGTGGATGCCCTGCGCGCCCGCGGCGTCGAATTCCAGGAGACGCCCGCGACCTATTACGAAGGGGTCGATGCCCGGGTCAGCGGCCATCGTGAGTCCGTGCCCGAGCTTCAGCGGCGCGGGATTCTGATCGACGGCAACGACAAGAGCGGCATCCTCTTGCAGATCTTCACCAAGAATGCAATTGGCCCGATCTTTTTTGAAATCATTCAGCGCAAGGGCAACGACGGCTTTGGCGAGGGAAATTTCAAGGCACTGTTCGAGTCCATTGAACTCGATCAAAAGCGCCGTGGCGTGCTATAGCGGCAGCCACATCCGCCCCCCGGCTCGCGGCGTCCTACAACCGGGGCGCCCACATCTGAAGGTTTCGGCGTTGAACTTCGCCTGAACGCCCATATCTAATCCAACAAGGTCAATTCGACCTATTGAGGGGTTGCCATGCGGAAATTAGTTCTCGCCGCTGCTGCGCTGAGCATAGGCGCGACCTTCGCGTTAGGGTCGCCGAGCTTTGCGCAAGCTGCTGATCCGACAATGAATCAAATTTATGAGGCGGCCGCCGGCGGCCATCTCGATCAGGCACAGCAAATGATTACTCAGGTGCTGGCTGATCATCCTACGAGCGCCAAAGCGCACTATGTGCAAGCGGAGCTGTATGCCAAAGAGGGTAAGACTTCGCTCGCCCGCTCCGAATTGGCCACTGCCGAGCGCCTGAATCCGGGCCTGACCTCCTTCAGCCCGCGTTCCGTTGAAGAGTTGAGGTCGCAGCTGGGCCAGAACGCTCGCTCGTCTGGGGCCCAGATCGTCTCGATTCCGTCGCGCCCGGCGCCCGGTATCCCCTGGGTCGGCATACTCATTGGCCTGATCGTGGTCGGACTTGTGATAATGCTGTTTCGGCGGCGGACGCCCTCCTACAGCCAGTATCCGGTCGCCGGTCCCGGCGTGGGCGGTGCACCCACAGGCGCACCACCGGGTTACGGTCCTCAGGGATACGGCCCTGCGCCCATGGGCGGCGGCATGGGTTCGGGCATCGCGGGCGGCCTGGCCTCCGGCTTGGCGGTGGGTGCCGGCGTGGTCGCCGGCGAAGAACTCGCGCATCACTTTTTGGATGGCGGCCGACCCCAAGGGGGCGTCATTCCTTCTGCCGACGCGGCCGAGCCCGGCTACAGCAATAGCGACATGGGCGGCAATGACTTTGGCGCCAACGATCCCGGCTCGTGGGACGACGGCGGTGGCGGCGGTGGCGGCGGAGACGACTGGAGCTGACCGCGCGCTGCTCTTAAGAAATTCCCCGTTCGGGCGCCTCTCAAAGGCGCCCTTTTTATTGGTGGCGCGACAGCGCGGCGGCGACCGCGTCGTGCAACGCCTTCATGCCGTAAGAGATGTCCTGAACCACGCCGTTTACGAAGAAGGTCGGAGTGGCACGAATGTGGCTCAAACGGCCGCTGGCGATGTGCTCGCGGACCCTCTGCAGGTAAATGTGATCGTCCATCTCCGACACGTAGCGCGCCATATCGAGGTTTAATTCCTTCGCGTAGCGCTGCAGGTCCGGCGCGGTCAAATGCGCCTGATTGCGGAACAGCAGATCGTACATCGGCCAAAATTTTCCCTGGGCTGCGGCGGCCTCGGCGGCCTCGGCCGCAAGCAACGCGTGCGGATGCGCCTCCTCCAAGGGGAAATTTCGGAATATGAAACGTACCTGATTCGGAAATCGCTCCATCAGCAACGTCGGGGTGGCGGCGGCGACCTTGCAGCTTGGACACTCGAAGTCTCCGTACTCCACGACAACGACCCGCGCGTGCTCGGGTCCTTGCGAGTGATCGGTGGGTTCCGGCGGAACCGCCAAGGTGATCGGATGCGTTGGACTCATTGCCGCCATTCCCCTGATGTTTTTACTTGCCGTCCGCTCGATGCAGCGGCATTTCTATCGGCCGTATCGTCGTCTTGATCACGCTCGACCTGCGCAACAATTGCAATTCACACTCGCGGCCAATCAAGCTCGCATCGAGGGTGCGCTGCAGGCCGTCGATTCCATTGATGCGCACGCCGTCGAGCGCAACCATGCGATCGCCGGTCTGCACACCGGCGAGCGCCGCCGGGCTGCCTGCGACGATGTCCGCGACATGCACGGCCGTGTTGCCCGGCAAGCTGAAATGCCGCACCACCCGCGTCGCGATCGGCACGGTGGCGCCGGAAACGCCGATATATGCACGTCGTACCCTACCATGCGCAAACAATTGGCCAATGACCCATTTTGCCGTATTGATGCCCGTCGCAAAGCAAATCGCCTGGGCCTGGGGAATCATCGCCGTGTTGACCCCGATTACCCGTCCCCGGGAATCAACCAACGGACCACCGGAGTTGCCTGGATTGAGCGCGGCGTCGGTCTGAATGACATCGTGCATGAGCCGGCCGGACTTTGCGCGCAGGGTGCGCCCGAGCGCCGACACCACGCCTGTCGTGACGGTCTTCGAATAGCCGAGCGGGTTGCCGATGGCAATCGCGACCTGGCCTACCTTTAAACGCGCGGAATCGCCGAACTCCACATAGGGCAGCGCACTAGGGTGTCCGATGCGCAGCACCGCCAAGTCCGAGTCCGGGTCATCGCCGACGAGGTCGGCGTGAAACCGCGTATCGTCATTCAGACGCACCGTGATCTCGTCGGACCCGTTCACCACATGACTGTTGGTGAGCAGATAGCCGTCGGGCGTGAAAAGAAAACCTGAACCACTGGCTTGCTCCGCGCGCCGGCCGCGCGCAGCGGCTCGCGCTGGACCCACCACTTCGATGAAGGTCACCGCGGGCGCGACGCGTTCGAGAGCGCCGATCACCGCGCCGGAGTAGGCGTCGAGCAGCGCCCCGTCATCGACATCGGAATTGCGGCCGACCTCGGGATTAGCGCCCGCTGCCGTCGCACCGTCGTTTGCAGCCCATTTCGGCCTCAGCATGTTCAGCTCAAAATAATTTTCGGCTGCGCGGCAAGCCCTTCCACAATGAGCTTGTTTACGCGCCGCAGGTAGGCCGCCGGATCTTCCAGCTCGCCGCCCTCGGCGAGCATCGCCTGGTCATAGAGCACGTGCGCCAAATCGGCGAAAGCTTCTTGGTCAGACGTGTCCTTGAGGCGCAGCACCAGCGGGTGCTTGGGATTCAGTTCGAGAATCGGCAGCGCCGCGAAGGGATTGTTCTGTCCTGCCTGCTTGAGGATTCGCCCCATCCGCAAGCTCAAACCAAACTCCCCTGCGATCAACACCGCGGGTGAATCAGTGAGCCGCGCGGAGACCTGCGCACTGGCGATTTTGCCCGCCAGACTCTTGCCCAGCCGATCCAACGTGTCCTTGAAGGCGCTTTCCGCCGCGGCTTTTTCCGGGGTTTCGATCGCGGAAGCAACATCGGCCGCGGCGCTCGCGACACTCGCCAAAGGCTTGCCCTCGAACTCATGCAAATGGCCCGCCACCCACTCATCGATGCGGTCCGTCAACAACAGCACCTCCATGCCCTTGGCGCGGAAGCCCTCCAGGTGCGGACTGTTGCGGGCCGCAGCCAAGGTGTCGGCCGTCAGGTAGTAAATCGCCTTTTGATCCGCTTTCATCCGCGACACATAGGCGTCGAGCGTGACATTCGGCGCATCGCCGCTCTCCGCGGTCGAATGGAAGCGCAGCAGTTTCGCGATCCTGACCTTATTGGCCGGGTCATCGATGATGCCCTCCTTCAAGACCGTGCCGAAGGTTTTCCAAAATTCCGCGTATTCCTCCGGCTTGTTCGCCGCCAGATCCTCCAGCAGATCCAGCGTGCGCTTGACCAGGGCCGCTTTGATTTTCTCGACGGTGCGATTGTTTTGCAGCAGCTCGCGCGACACGTTCAACGGCAGATCGGACGAATCCACCAATCCGCGCATGAAGCGCAGGTACGGCGGCAAGAGTTCCGCCGCCTTATCCATGATGAACACGCGCTTGACGTACAGCTGGATGCCGCCTTTCTGCTCGCGGTCGTACAGATCGAACGGCGCATGCTTCGGCAGGTACAGCAGCGAGGTATATTCGATATTGCCTTCGACCCGGTTATGCGCCCAAATCCGCGCGTCCTCAGTATCGTGAGAGATGTGCTTGTAGAACGCCTGATAGTCCTCGTCCTTGAGTTCCGATTTCGGCCGCGTCCAAAAGGCCTTGGCCTGATTCAGCGTCTCTTGCGTCTCGCCGGTCTTCAGGACGATCGGGATGCTCAAATGATCGGAGTACTTGCGCACCAATTGACGTAGGCGCGCCGGCTCCAGAAACTCCTTGTCCTCGTCCCGCAGGTGCAAAATGACTTCAGTGCCGCGATCGGTCTTGTCGGCGGCTTGAATCTCGTACTGGCCCTCGCCGTCGGACTCCCAGCGCACGCCGGGCGAATCGCTGCGTTTGGTGAGCACGGTGACTTTGTCGGCCACGATGAAGGCCGAATAGAAGCCGACGCCGAATTGGCCGATCAGCTGCGCGTCCTTGGCGGAATCGCCGCTCAAGGTCTCCAGAAATTTCTTGGTGCCGGACCGGGCGATGGTGCCGAGATTGTCGATGATCTCCGCCTCGCTCATGCCGATGCCGTTGTCCTTGATGCTCAAGGTGCCGGCGTCCGTGTCCGGGGTCAGCGTGATCGACAGTGCATCACTGCCCAAAAGCTCAGGCTTGGCGATCGCCTCGAAGCGCAATTTCTCGCAGGCATCCGAGGCATTCGAGATCAGCTCGCGCAGGAAAATTTCCTTGTGCGAGTACAGCGAATGGATCACCAAGCGCAGCACTTGCTTGGTTTCTGCCTGGAACTCCTTGATTTGCGGCTTTTGTGCAGCCGCCGGCTCGGTTTCTGTCGTCATGGCCTTAAGTGTTTAGGGTTGGTTCGGATGAGTTGGGGCCGCCGGGCGATTCTTCAAGCTAGAATCCGGCATGGCGACGGGCGGCACCCTCAAAGCGGTTTGGGCAGCACTGGCCGGCAATGTGCTGGTGGCGGCGGCGAAATTCGTTGCCGCCGCGATGACCGGCTCGGCGGCCATGCTGAGCGAGGCGGTGCATTCGCTGGTCGACACGATCAATGAACTCCTGCTGCTCTACGGCATCGCCCGCTCCAGCCGTCCGGCAGATCGCGAGCACCCTTTGGGCTATGCCCGGGAGCTGTATTTTTGGAGCTTTGTGGTGGCATTGTTGATCTTCGCCGTGGGCGCCGGAGTTTCGGCCTACCAGGGTATCCAGCGCCTGCTGCAGCCGCAACCCATCGAAAGACCGCTGGTCATCTACCTGGTACTCGCGGCCTCCTTGGTGTTCGAAGGCGGCTCCTGGTTCATTGGCGCGAGGGCGTTCAGGCAGTCCAAACGCCACTTAAGCTGGTGGGAGGCATTCCGCCAATCAAAGGACCCGCCCGCCTTCATCGTGGTCTTCGAGGACTCGGCTGCCCTGTTGGGAATTTTGGTCGCCGGGGCCGGCACCACCGCGGCGATCCTGACGGCGGATAGCCGTTGGGATGGGATCGCGTCTCTCATGATTGCCGCCATCTTGGCCGGCGTCGCGGCGCTCCTGGCCCAGGAATCAAAGGCACTGCTCATCGGTGAGCGCGCCGACCCCTCCTTGAGCGATGCCATCATTCGCATCGCCGCGGCCATGCCCGGCGTGTGCAATGCCAACAGCATCGCCACGGTGCATCTCGCGCCGAACAGCGTCGTGGTTTATTTGAGTCTGGATTTTTTCGACTACATGCGGGCGCCGGACATCGAACGCGCCGTGGTCGATATGGAGAAACAGATCCGCGGCACTCACCCGGAAGTGTCCGCGGTTTTCGTCAAACCGCAGAGCGTGCAAGATGCGCGCGAACGCCGCAGCGAAACGTTGATGTCGCCCGACACTGTGCTGCGCGAGGATGTGCTGACGGGCGGCTAGGCAAACAATTGCGGATCGATCGGCAGGCTGCGAATCCTCACGCCGCTCGCCGCGAACAGCGCATTGCACAGCGCCGGCAGCACCGGCGGCAGCGCCGGCTCGCCCAATCCGGTCGGCGGATGCTCGGTCTTGAGAAAATGCACTTCGATGGGAGGCGCTTGATTCATGCGCAGCAATAAAAAATCGTTGAAATTGCTTTGCACCACTTTGCCGTTTTCAAGGGTAATGACCTGTCCCAAGGCCGTGCCGATGCCGTCCAGCGCGGCACCCTGCACCTGATTTTCGGCGCCGAGCGGATTGATGATCTGGCTGCCCACATCGCTGGCCACCCAGACCTTGTCGACCGTGATTTTGCCGCCCGCGGCCACCGTCGCGTGCACCACTTCCGCGAAATATCCGAGATGGCTGTAATAAAATGCCACCCCCATCCCGGAACCCTTGGGGGGCTTGCGGCGGCCCCATCCGGATTTATCGCGGACCAGCGCCAGCACATCGATCATGCGCCCGGTGTCAAATGCACCGACTTGGCGGCGCTCGCCGAGCAGATCGATCCGATATTGCAGGGGATCTTGGCCCGCGGCATGCGCGATCTCGTCGATGAAGGATTGAAATACGAATGCCAGCCCGTTGCTGCCCGGCGCACGCAAGGGTCCGGTCGGGACACCTAGGGGCATGAAGGAAATCCCCAACTCGAGATTGGGCACGAATTTCGCGGGGAACTCATTGGCACCCATGTCCGCGCTCGGCGCCGCCTTGCCATTCTCGCCGAAGGACACAAAATGATCGCTGAATGCTTGTAATTTCCCGGCGCCATCGAGACCGGCCTTGAAGAAATGAAACCCAGCGGGGCGGTAGAAGTCGTGCTGGAGATCGTCTTGCCGGTTCCACAAGAGCTTGACGGGTGCACCGGCCTGCTTCGAAATCCAAGCCGCCTCAACCATGTAGTCGTTCATCAGTCGCCGGCCAAATCCGCCGCCGCAACGAACCATGTGGATGGTGATGTCCGCGTCCGTCAATCCCAGCGTCTTCGCCACGATTTTTCGCCCGGCGTCCGGATTTTGCGTCGGCGCCCAGATTTCCACTTTGCCGTCGTGAAAATGCGCGGTGCAGTTCTGTGGTTCCAGCGTCGCGTGGGAAATGAACGGATAACTGTACGCCGCCTCCAGTCTCTGCGCAGCCGCGCCGAGCGCTTGAGTCACGTCGCCGTCGGCCACGACTTTCGCGCCGGGCGCCCGCGTTGAAATCGCAACCGCTTGCTTGGCAAATCCTGCACTGCTTTGCGCAGCGCTCGCTCCCTCGTCCCAGACAACCTGCAGCGTCTCGCGTGCTTGGTTGACCTGCCACCAATTCGTGCCGACGATGGCAACGCCGTTACCCAAGCCGTTGAAGACCGCTCCGCCGTTCACGATGAAGGCATCCTGCACGCCTGCTTCCGTTTTCACCGCTTCCAGATTGGCGCTGACCACCGTGCCGCCGAACACCGGCGACTTCACAAATACCGCATACAGCATGCCCGGTACCGTGACGTCGATGCCGAATAAAGGCTTGCCCGTGACCACCAAGGGGCTGTCCACTCCCGGGTGGGATTTGCCGATGATTTTGAAATTCTTCGGGTCCTTGAGCGTCACTTGCGCAAGATCCGGCGCCGCGAGCAGCGCGGCTTTGGACGCCAAACGGCCGTAGGCCAGCGAGCGCTTGGACGGCCGGTGGATGACCCGGCCGGATTCGGTGTCGCATTCCGAAACAGGCACCGACCAGCTCTGCGCCGCGGCACTCATGAGCATCTGGCGCGCGGCCGCGCCGACTCGCCGCAGCGGCTCCCAATTCAAAGGCGTCGCCCGGCTACCGCCGGCGAATTGCTGGCCGTATCGTGTCGGATCGCTGAGCGCCTGTTCGATATGCACACTGGCCCAATCCACGTCCAGCTCTTCCGCGATCAACATCGGCAGCATGGTCTTGATGCCCTGCCCTATTTCCGGGTTTTTGGACAGGATGGTGACGGCGCCGTCGTTGGAAATTTGTACGAAGGCGTTGAGCGTGCTCGCCGCTTCCTGAGAATTATCGCGGGCGCGCAGCATGCCGGGCAGTGAAAAATCCAGCAGCAGGCCGCCGCCGACGGCGACGCTGGCGCGCAGAAAGGCGCGCCGCGATTCGCTGCCGACGCTAGCTGTATCGTTGGCCGGCATCATGCGAAGGTGTCCCGGCTGTCGGTCGCCGGCATGCCGGCGGCCTGCTTGATCGCGGCGCGAATCCGCGTGTACGTCGCGCAGCGGCAAATGTTGCCGGACATGGCCTTATCGATATCCGCATCGGAGGGCTTGGGATTCTTCGCGAGCAAAGCGCTGGCAGACATGATCTGGCCCGCCTGGCAATAACCACATTGCACCACGTCCACTGCCAGCCAGGCGTTTTGCACTGCCCGGCCCAAGGCGCTGGTGGCAACCCCTTCGATGGTGGTGATCGGCGCACTGCCGACCGAAGATACCTGCGTGACGCAGGATCGAACCGGCGCTCCGTTCAAATGTACGGTACAGGCGCCGCAAAAGCTTTTGCCGCAGCCAAACTTGGTGCCTTTCAAGTCAAGCAAATCCCGCAGCACCCAAAGCAACGGCATCTGCGGATCCGCTTCGACCTCGCGAGCCTTGCCATTGATCCGGAGCGTGAATAGCAAGGTAATACCCTCGAGTGAATCCTAAGGCCAGTCGGCGCGCGGATCGAATTTGAAATCGCGCTTCATGCGCTCGTAGGCTTCCTTTTCGGTGGCGCTGTGCGCAGTCGGCGTCACCAGTTTGATTGTGACCATTTGATCCCCGGCCGGGTTCCCCGGAAGTCCTCTGGCTCGCAGTCTGAGCTTCTGGCCGGACTGAGCGCCCGCGGGCACGGTGAGCTCCACGGTTCCTCCTAACGTGGGAACCGCGACCTTCGCACCCAAAGCCGCCTCCCAGGGTGCCAGGGGCAATTCGATCTGAACATCCTTGCCGACCACCTCGTAGAGATGGTGCGGGCGCAATCGAATGCGAAAAATCAGCGACGTGCGTCCGGCGGCAATGCGCAGCGGTTGCCCCTCGGTGACGCCCGCAGGAATTTGCACATCGACCTGCCGCTGGCGACCGTGCTCATTCAGCGCAACTCGCCGCTTGGTGCCTGCAAATGCCTCTTCGACCGTGACGTCCAAGTGACCGGCGTTCGAATCGGTTTGCCCGGAGTTGCCGGCACCGGCGCCCGAGCCGCCAAACAGACTGGAGAAGAAATCGCTAAAACCATTGAGATCCGAGAATCGCTGGCCGCCGGTGCTGCCAAATCGCTGCGACCAGTCAGGCGGCGGCCGAAACTGCTGTCCGTTGCGAAAATCCCGACCCAGCTGGTCGTAGGCAGCGCGCTTATCGCTGTCGCGCAGGACCTCGTAGGCCTCCTGGACCTCTTTGAATTTGTCCTCCGCATTCTTCTCCTTGCTGACATCCGGGTGGAATTTGCGTGCCAGCTTGCGGTACGCCCGCTTCACCTCATCGGCGTCGGCGCTTCGCGTTAGTCCAAGGATTTCGTAGTAGTCCCGATATTGCATGCCTGACTCTGAAAGATTAATGTTCTATTTTACAACAACATAGCGGAGCACTGTCCGCATGGCGGTCAATCGTGACTCCGTGCTGATGGGCCCACTGGACCACTCTAGCTTGAAATTGAGCTTCAACGTCCCGACCATTGCTGAAAGCCGCGTTACCATATTGCGGCTCTTTTTCTCGCTCTGAAGTCCCATGAAACGCATTTTCCTATTCGTCGTGACCAATCTCGCGGTGCTCGCGCTGCTCAGCGTGGTGCTCTACATCGTCGAAAATGTGTTCGGCGTGCATCTGATGCAGGGCGGCACCGGCGGCTTGCTGGTTTTTGCGGCGATTTTCGGCTTCGGCGGATCGCTCATTTCGCTGGCCCTGTCCAAGTGGACCGCCAAACGCATGATGGGAGTACGCGTCATCGAGAGCCCTCAATCCGAACTGGAGCGATGGCTGGTGGGCAGCGTCAAGCGACTGGCCGAGCAAGCCCATTTGGGAATGCCGGAAGTCGGCATTTTCGACGCCGAGGAAATGAATGCCTTCGCAACCGGCGCGCGCCGCAATGCCGCGCTGGTGGCGGTCAGCAGCGGTCTGTTGCGCAGCATGTCGCGCACACAAGTCGAGGCGGTACTGGGTCACGAAATCACACACGTCGCAAACGGTGATATGGTTACGCTCGCTCTTTTGCAAGGCGTGTTAAATACATTCGTGATCTTTCTCGCGCGAATCATCGGCGGCATCGTTGATCGGGCCATCCTCCGGAATGACAGACAGGGTTCGGGGATTGGTTTTTTCCTGACCACGATACTGGCGCAGTTCGTACTCGGCATTATCGCGAGCGTGATCGTTTGCTGGTACTCGCGGCGGCGCGAGTTTCGTGCGGATCGGGGCGGTGCGGATCTGACCGGTACCGCCAACATGATCGATGCGCTGCAAATGCTGAAGCGCAGCCAGGGAGAACCGATGCCGCAGCAACTGCAGGCATTCGGAATCAATACGGGCCGCTCGGATGGAATCATGCGGCTATTTATGACCCATCCGCCGTTGGACGAACGGATTGCGGCACTTAAAACTTAAGGTTACTCATGACTCCAGAAAATGAAATCGTGATCGAGCCGCCCACCGCGGTGCGCGTGGGTCGTGAGCTGTCACGGTGGTTCGGCAACAGCGACTTTGCAACGCGGCCGCGCGAACCGGCGCTCAAGGAAACAGGAAAGCACATCGATTGGGCGCGCGTATTTCCTTTTCTGCTCATGCATGCGGCCTGTCTGGCGGTGATCTGGGTCGGTTTCAGCTGGATCGCATTGGCGGTGACGATCGCGCTGTACGTGGTGCGCATGTTTGCCATCACCGGCTTCTATCACCGTTATTTTTCCCATCGCACGTTCAAGACCTCGCGCGTTGGGCAATTCATTTTTGGCATGTTGGGGGCCTCGGCGGTACAACGCGGACCGATTTGGTGGGCGGCACATCATCGGCATCATCATGTCTACTCGGACAAGCCTGAAGATGTGCACTCGCCCGTGCAGCACGGCTTTTTCTGGAGCCACATGGGCTGGTTCATGTCCCATAAGCACTTCGCGGCGGATTTATCGCGGGTAAAGGACTTGCTGAAGTATCCCGAGCTGCGGTTCCTGGACCGCTTCGATGTGGTGGTTCCGACGGTTCTGGGGGTTGGGGTATTTCTGCTCGGCGTGCTCTTGAAGCATGTCGCACCCGGACTTCACACCACCGGATGGCAGATGCTGGTCTGGGGTTTCTTTGTCTCCACCGTGCTGGTCTACCACGGGACCTACACCATTAATTCGCTCTCGCATGTGTTCGGCCGCCAGCGCTACAAGACCGGCGATACCAGCCGCAACAATCCCTGGCTGGCCATCATCACCTTGGGCGAAGGCTGGCATAACAATCACCATCACTATCCCGCTTCGGTCCGCCAGGGCTTTTATTGGTGGGAATTCGACGTCACTTTCTACCTGTTGAAGCTGATGTCGTTTTTCGGCGTAATCTGGGATCTCAAGCCGGTACCCGCTGCGATCCGCGACGGCGGGGGCAAGCGGCTCTAATCGTCCATGCCGCGCCCGCCTAGTTCCGCGACGCTCGCGGAACTTAAAGAAGCAGCCGGTGCCGGCAACTTTCTGGAATCGCACGACGACGTAGCGCCCTACCTCAGCGATTTTCGACGTCTTTATCAGGGTGCCACGCCGCTGGTGCTGCGCCCCCGCAGCGTCGATGAGGTCGCCCGGATCTTGAGGGTTTGCAACCGCGACGAAGTCGCGGTGGTGCCGCACGGGGGCAACACCAGCTACTGCGGCGGCGCGACTCCGGATGAGAGCGGCGCGCAGATTGTCGTATCCTTACAGCGCTTGAATCGCGTTCGGCAAGTCGACGCGGCGAATTATTCCATGATCGTCGAAGCCGGCTGCACGCTGGCCGGCGCACAAACGGCGGCGCGTGAAGCGAATCGCCTATTTCCCTTGAGCTTGGGATCGGAGGGAACCGCACAAATCGGCGGCAACCTCTCCACCAATGCCGGCGGTACGGCGGTATTGCGCTACGGGATGATGCGCGACTTGGTGCTGGGGCTGGAGGTGGTGCTGGCCGACGGCCGGGTGCTCTCGGCGCTGAAGAGTCTGCGCAAGGACAATACCGGATACGACGTAAAATCCTTGTTTATCGGCGCCGAAGGCACGCTCGGCATCATTACAGCGGCCTCGCTCAAGCTGTTTCCGTTGCCGGCCGACACCGCCACGGCATTGGTCGGCATCGACTCGCCGCAACATGCACTGGATTTGCTCGCGCGGCTGCGCAGCGCCGCAGGCGATCAAGTGACCTCATTCGAATTGATGCCGCGCATTGCCGTGGAAATGACCGTCAAGCACGTTACCGGCGTCGCGAATCCGCTGGGCTTCGATTGCGGCTGGTACTTGCTGATCGAACTGAGCTCGCCGAACCCGAACCAGAATCTGACGGCGCTTTTGACCTCGGAGCTGGAAGATGCGGCGGCCGCCGGCGCGCTCAAGGACGCCATGCTGGCGACTTCACTTGCCCAGGCGCAGGCCATGTGGAAATTGCGCGAGTCGGTCCCGGAGGCGCAGCGGCGCCACGGCGCCAGCATCAAGCACGACGTCTCGGTTCCGGTCTCCGCCATTCCCACGCTCATCGAGAAAGGCAGCGCGCTGGCGCTCAAGCTCGCTCCCGAGGGAGACGTGGTCTCCTACGGGCACGCGGGCGACGGCAATCTGCATTTCAACTTGAGTCAAAAGCCCGGCTCGGACACCGCACAGTTCGCCGGCAGAACGCATGCGCTCGAACTGGCGATGTTCGACCTGGTGGAGAGCCTCGGCGGCAGCATCAGCGCGGAACACGGCATTGGACGTCTGAAGGCTGCGGAATTCGCACGCCGCGCGGACCCCGTTGAGCTCGAGGCCATGCACGCGATTAAAAGAGCCCTCGATCCGAAAGGCATCTTGAATCCGGGCAAAGTCTTGTGCGCAAACTAACGCTGCCGGTCCGCACCGCACGCTTGAACCTGCGCGAGTTCATCGCAATGGACTTCGCAGCCGTCCATGCCTATTCGTCGGATCCGCGCGTCACGCGCTATCTTTTTTTCGGGCCCCGCGACGAGGAGAGCACGGCCGAATATCTCGAGGAGCTGCTGGCGTCGCAGCGCGAGCAACCGCGCACCCGATTCGAGCTGGCCGTGGAGGAAAGCGCCTCGGGCAAGCTGATCGGGGCCTGCGATCTGTCCTTGATCGAGAGCAACGTCGTGGACTTGGGCTATATGTTGAGCGCCGAGCAGTGGGGCAAGGGATACGCGACCGAAATTGCGCTGGCGCTGGTCGATGCGGCGTTTTTCGATCTACGCGCGCAACGCGTGATCTCGACCGTCGATGTCAACAATGCCGCCTCGATCCGCGTATTGGAGAAAATCGGCATGCGTTGGGAAGCGGTGTATCGCAAGCATCGTCGCGCCAAGAATCGCTGGTGGGACTGCCACCTGTTCACCTTGCCGCGCGAGGTGTGGGAGGCGTCGGCTTCGGCGAAGTGATATTGGTGCCGAGGCGCTACCGCTCGGCCTCATCCTTGGCCGCCTGCTGGCGCGCCCGCTCCGTAGAGCGCTTCAGCACATCCTCGCTCGGCATCCCGGTGTTGCGGCTGCTGCGCAGCGCCAGCATGCCGCCGATCAATACGACGGCAACGACTATGAAGATAATGATGGTTTTGAACACGCAGCCGCTCCTTAGGACATCACTCTGATCAGGCCTTCCTGCGCGACGCTTGCGACCAGGCGACCATCGCGTGCGAATATATTGCCGCGCGTGAAGCCGCGGGCACCGGAGGCACTCGGGCTGTCCATGGCATACAGCAGCCAGTCATCAACCCTCAGAGTGCGATGAAACCACATCGCATGATCGATGCTGGCGATCACCAGCTTGTCGCGGGCCATGGAAAGCGCATGCGGCTTGAGCGCCGTGTCGAGCAATTGAAAGTCGGACGCATAAGCCAGCAGGCAGCGATGCAGCGCCTCGTCATCCGGAAGCTTGTCGACGGCCCGGATCCACACGTACTTGAACGGCGGTCTTTTTTCCGGACTCAAGAAATTGGGAATCTCGGTGGGTTTGAATTCGAAGGGCCGCTTCTGATCCAATATTTTCAGCAAGGTCGGCGATAGGCCTTCCAGTGAGGCGCGAACCTGCGCGAAATCCGGCAGCGTTTCCGGCATCGGCACATCCGGCATTGGAAACTGATGGTCCAAGCCGGGCTCTGGAATTTGGAAGGAGGCCGACATATTGAAAATTTGTTGGCCGTTCTGAATGGCGATGACACGCCGCATGGCGAAATGCTTCCCGTCCCAGGCCCTGTCAACCTCGTAAACGATCGGCAGATTGAAGTCCCCGCGGCGCAAGAAATAGGCGTGCAACGAATGCACCTGCCGGTTTTCCACCGTCGCGGTCGCCGCCACCAAGGCCTGCCCGAGCACCTGACCGCCGAACACTTGCGGACTGCCGATATCGCGGCTCTGTCCGCGAAACAGATTCATCTCGAGGCGCTCGAGCGTCATGACCTTGATCAGATCTTCGAGCAGCTGGTTCATCGACGCCCCTGAAAATTCATTCCGCGGCTGCCACGCCCAAGCGCTTCTGCATGATCGGGCTGGTGGTGGTGTATTGCAAAAACTGCCGCTTCTCGGGGAACAGGTGATGTTGAATCGCAAACGCCGTCAGCGCAGCTTCATGAAAGCCGCTCAAGATGAGTTTTTTCTTGCCAGGATACGAATTGATGTCGCCGATGGCGAAGATTCCCGGAACGCTGGTCTGAAACTTCTCGGTGTCGACCTTGAGCGCCCTCTTTTCCATCTCCAGGCCCCATTCTGCAATCGGCCCAAGCTTCGGATGCAGGCCAAAGAATGCGAATACATGGTCCACCGGAATCGTGCGCGTCGGTCCGTCGGCAGTTTGCACCTCGAGCCCGGTCAATCTTTCGCCCTCCTTCTGCAGGGCGACGGCATTGCCTTGCAATAATTGCATCTTGCCCGCCGCCACCAAATCGCGCATGCGTGCAACCGTGGCGGGTGCGGCGCGAAACTCCGCGCGTCGATGCACCAGGGTCAAGGAGCGCGCCTTGCCGCAAAACGCAACCGTCCAGTCCAATGCCGAGTCCCCACCGCCGCAAATCACCAGATCCTGGTTGAAAAAGTCGCCCGCCGATTTCACCCGATAGTGCACGGTTTTGCCTTCGAATTGTTCGATGCCGGGAATACTCAAGCGGCGTGCCTGGAAGGAACCTACTCCCCCGGCGATGACCACCGCGCCGGCGGTGAGGCGCGTGCCGGTGGAGGTCGCGACGTGAAATTTGCCGTTGCTGAGCACGCGCAATTCAGTCACTTCCTGGCCCAGATGAAACGTGGCTTTGAAGGGCTTGGCCTGCTCCAGCAATCGATCGATCAGTTCCTGTGCGCCGCACACGGGCAAGGCGGGGATGTCGTAGATCGGTTTATCGGGATACAGCTCGGTGCATTGACCGCCGGGCTGGCCCAGGGAATCGATGATGTGAGTGCTGATCCCCAGAAGCCCGAGTTCGAAGATCTGAAACAGTCCCACTGGGCCGGCGCCGATGATGACCGTTTCTACGTATTGTTCCGACATGTCAGTCCCGATTCCTTAAGTCCAGGCCAAATCGGCGCGGATTGTAACTGAATAGGCGACTGGCAGTGGGTCGCGGGTTGCGGCGCTCCTAAGCAACCAGATTCCATCCTGGAGGTACATATGTACGAGACTGAGTCCCCTGATCTTTATCGGTGACGATCGGGCCCGTCTCAGGTACAGGCTTACGCCGGCGGCACTTCGCAAGTGATGCGGCCTATGTTGTTGTTTTGTCAATGGAAACGGTCCGAAGCCCGAAGGATATTGCGATGATGCACGCACAAGTTACTCCGCATTCTGACGAACGCCGCGAGGCTCCCCCGGAAGAGATCGGCCGCGATTCGACGCGTCCCATCCGCGCCTTGAATCGCGGACTCGACGTCTTAACAGAACTTAACCGCCTCGAGCGGGCGGCCATCAATACTCTCGCCGCCGCCGTGGGCCTGCCGCGCACCACGACCTATCGCATTTTGGAAACGCTGCGCCTCGCCGGCTATGTCGATCGCGATGCGCACGATGACTGCTACCGGCCGACCATCATGGTCCGAGCGCTGTCGGACGGCTTTGACGATGAGGCATTGGTGGCGCATATCGCCAAGCCGCTGCTCGCAACCTTGGGCTCTCAGATTATTTGGCCGGTGGCGATTGCCACGCCATCGGGCTCGACGATGATGATCCGCGAGACCACCGACCGTCAGAGCCCTCTCGCGCTGGAACAGTACAGCGCCGGTGTGCGCGTGCCCATGCTGGGCTCAGCGCCGGGGCGCGCGTATTTGGCGTTCTGCTCGGCACAGCAGCGGGATGCGATGCTGGAGTTATTGGCGCGCTCATCATTGCCGGAGGACCGGCTGGCGCGCAACCGCGTCGAGGTCGAACGGCTGCTGAACGAAACACGCACTCAAGGATTCGGCATGGCGCATCGCGCGCGGCGCGTCTCGGAAGAGACCAGCCTGGCGATTCCGGTGCGCGCCAAGGATCGCATCCTCGCAACCGTCACGGTTCGCTATGCGGCAACCGCGGTGCCATTGCGCGCGGCAGTGGAGCAATTTCTGCCGAAGATGCGCGAGGTTGCGCAGAAGATCGAGGCGCAGTTCGTCTAGCTTTCGGTCACTTGCGCAGCACGTTGCGCACGCCGCCGGAGATCAGCGCCGTGACATCGAGCAGTGCGCCGGCCATCGCCAGCCCGTCCGGCGCCGCCAAATAGCGCGGACGCCACACCGGATCGAATTTCTCTTTGAATTTACGCAAGCCGCCAAAGTTATAAAATGTTTCGCCGTAGCGCTGCACGATGCGTCCGAGCTTGTGCCAGGTGGGCGCCAACGCGTGCTCCTCGAGTCCCGAGAGCGGCGCCATCCCCAGATTGAACCAGTGGAATCCCTGCGCCCTGCCCCATAACATGCATTCGATCAGCATGTAGTCAACGACGCCTTTGGGCGCAAGGTCGTTATAGCGCATGAGATCGACCGACAGTTCCGTGGAACCGCCGCGCCACAGGTTGGCGAATGCAACCACCGCTCCCTGGTGGCGAACCACGCCGACATCGAAATGCGCGATATAACGCTCGTCGAAAAACCCCAAGGAAAAGCGCTTCTCGGTGGCGTTCTTGGCCACGAGCCACGCGTCCGAGACGGCACGCAATTCCGGCAGTGTGGGCCCCACCGAGCCGCGTCCGATCATTTCAAACGTCGCGCCATCGCGGCAGGCGCGGCGGTGCGCCTGGCGCAGATCCGCGCGTGCGGCGCCCTCGAGAGAGAAGGACTCGAGCGGCACTCGTGCCTCTTCGCCAAGCTTGCTCAAGGTGAGACCCAAATCCACGTACAACGGCAGCCGTTCCGGCGTCACTTGATAGAACACCGGCGAAACGGCCATGCCGTCGCAGTCCTCTAGAAACTCCCAAGCCAGATCCTCGCCGAGTTCCGGCGGCCCGATCGGATCGCCCATGGCCACCCAGCTATTGCCGGAAGTCTGGAACATAATGCAGGCGGTCCGGTCTTTATTGAACAACAGATTTTTATCGCCCAGCAGTGCAAGATTCGCCGTCGTGTCCTCGCCCTTGTCGATTAGTTCCGCCACGCGCTCCAGATCCGCGCGCTTCGGGGCCGAAAATCGCGGCGGCGCGGGCCGTAACACGCGCCACAAACCGTAGGCCGCGCCGATCATCACGGCGAGCAGCGATGCCCGCAGACTGCGCGGCGCGGATGCTTGGAAGGCAAATTGCCACCAGAGTTCGTTGTCGTAAGGCAAATGCCGGTAGGCGAACAGCACCAGCCATGCCGCCATCGCCAACACCAGAAAAAAGGCGGCGACCCACGCGGTCGAAAAGTGCTGCTCGATGAGCGAAGCGCGGCGCCGAAAGCGCGATCGCGCCGAGGCCAGCATGATCACCACCATCGCCAGGACGGTGGCTTCCTCGTAGTCGAAGCCCTTGAGCAGCGACAACAGGATACCGGCGCACAGCAGCCAAATCGTAATCCACCACGCCGTGTGCAAGCGTCGGTACAGGCCATGCGCGATGATCAGCAATCCCACGCCCACTACGCTGCCGAGCAGATGCGACAGCTCGAGCACCGACAAGGGCACGAAGTTGCGCAGCAACGCCAGCCGATCGCCCAAGCCCGGCGTCGCACCCGAAAACAGCAGCACGGCGCCGGCGAGAAACACCGCGATCGCGATCGCTTGCGGCGTCACGGCGGTCAGAAATGCCCGCACGACGCGCCCGAGGCGCACGACCGGCGCGCGATGTATCCAGACCTCGTGGGCCCCCAACAACACCAGCGCGATGAAGAACGGTGTGAAGTAATAAATGGCGCGATACGCGATCAGCGCGCCCAGCAGCCGATCCTCGGGCACCGACGGCATCAGCAGCAGCAATACGAACTCGAACACGCCGATGCCGCCGGGAACATTGCTGATGGCGCCGGCGGCGAGCGCAAGCAGATAGACGCCGGCAAACGCGAAGAAGCCGATCGCAGCTTCCCGCGGCAACAATACGTAGAGAACGCTGGTCGCGCAGAGCATATCGACGCAGCTGATGCCGATCTGCGCGAACGCGACACGCGGTTTGGGCACCGGTATCACGATTTTGCGAAACTTCAAGGGAGCGTGGCGCGTGCAAACCAGCCACAGATACGCGCCCACCGCCACGAGCAAAAAGCCGCCGGCGACCCGCGCCAGCCAGGCGTTTACATGCAGCACGGATCCGGACATTCCGGCGTTCGACAACAGCGACACGCCGAGCAGCACGCTGGCACCCAGGAAAAAGGTCAGCGTGCCGAAGGCGATGATGGTGGCGATTTGTTTGGCACTGAGGCCGAGCGCGGTATAGGCGCGATAGCGCACGGCGCCGCCGCTGATCGAATTGAAGCCGACGTTGTGCCCGATGGCATAGCCCATGAAGGAGATGAGCGCGACGCGCGGGTAAGGCACGCGTGCGCCGGCAAAGCGGACGGCAAGCGCATCGTACAGCGTCAGACAGCCGTACCCTGCGCAAGTAAAGAAAGCCGCCCGCAACAGTTTCGTGTTCGAGATGGCTTGGACGCGCTCCAGGATGTCGCGCCAATGGTACTTGCCGAGCAAGTGATGCAGCCAGAACGCCACCAGCACCAACAGGGCAACTCCCAACAGAGTGCTCCAAATGGAAAGCTTCGGTGTTGTGCTGGAGTGTGCCAAGCCCGCTATCGTATCAGGCCTCCATGGCAACGCTAAAAACTGCTAGGGTTGCATCTTTCGAATCGATTTTAAGGGGTATCCATCGATGAGTTCCGCCAACGACGGCCGACAGGCAACCATGGACGCGACGCAGGTCTATCGCGAGGAAATTTTTACCGATCGTAAAGTCGGCACCATCCGTCGAATGACGCCCGTGACGGTGGACGGCGCGGCCGATGCTACACGGCCCGTCATATTTGTAGGACAGGCCCAGGTCATGACGCCAATGGGCGCGGTACCCATCAGTTTCGAACTGGATGCCGTCACATTGGAAGCGGCCGTGGAAAAATTTGGCGCCGCCGCGGAACAGGCTGTCCATCAAACCATGCGTGAACTGCAGGAGATGCGCCGTGAGCAAGCCTCTTCCCTGGTCATCCCGGATGCCGCCGGCGCGGCGCTGCCGAATCCCAGCGATCTGCTAGGCCGAGGTCGACCGCGCCGTTAGGCGCTGGTAGTGCCGCTCGCCTTATCGAGCGTCTCCCAACGGGCGTAGGCGCTGTCGAGCTCCTTGGCGAGGATTTGCAGGCGCTGCAGCGCCTGACTGCCTTGATCCTGCTTGCCCTGGAACACGATCGGATCGCTGATCAGCGTGGTGAGCTGCGCCTGTTCGGCTTCCAGGTGTTGAATCTTCCCAGGCAGCTGCGCCAGTTCCCGCTGCTCATTGTATGAAAGGCGCCGCGCCTTGAGCGTCGCGACAGGTGGGTTTGCCGCGGCAGGCGGGTTCGCCGCGCCGGCCGGGCCCATCACGGCGGCGCGCTTGGAGACCGCGGCCGCGGACGCTTCAGCAACGGCCGATTTTCGCTGATGCAGCCAGTCGGAATACCCGCCCACATACTCATTGATTTGACCCGCGCCCTCGAACACCAGGGTGCTGGTGACAACATTATCGAGAAACGCACGGTCATGGCTGACCAGCAACAGCGTGCCGGCATAGTCCGCGACCAACTCCTCGAGCAGTTCCAGGGTTTCGGCATCCAGGTCGTTGGTCGGTTCGTCCATGATCAGAAGGTTGCTGGGCTTGGCGAACAGCCGAGCGAGCAGCAAGCGATTGCGCTCGCCGCCCGACAACATGCTCACGGGCGCATTCAAGCGCTCGGGCGGAAACAGGAAATCGCGAAGATAACCCGACACGTGCCGCGCCTGACCGTCGATGATCACGGTATCGCCGCTGCCGCCGGTCACATTGTCGGCGATGGATGCAGCCGGATTGAGCTGCTCGCGCTGCTGATCAAAATAGGCCGGCAATAGATTGGTGCCGCGCCGAATGGTACCCGCGGTCGGCTCCAGCCCGCCCACGAGCAGTTTGATCAGCGTGGTCTTCCCGCAGCCGTTGGGCCCGATGATGCCGATGCGATCTTTCCGCAGGATGCGCGTCGAGAAATCGCGGATGATCGGGGCGGCGCCGAATGTGTGCGTCACGTCTTGCGCCTCGAACACTACTTTGCCGGAGGGAGCCGCATCCTGCGCGCGCAGCTCCACACTGCCGATACGCTCCCGCCGCTCTCGGCGCTCGATTCGCAATTGCTTCAGGGCGCGCACTCTGCCCTCGTTGCGCGTGCGCCGCGCTTCCACGCCCTTGCGAATCCACACCTCCTCTTGGGCGAGTTTCTTGTCGAACAGCGCCGCATGCTTGGCCTCGACTTCGAGCGCCGCGCGCTTTTGCAAGACATAGTCGTCATAGCCGCCGGGCCAGATACGCAACTGGCCGCGGTCGAGCTCGACGATTTTGGTGGCCAATCGGCGTACGAATGCGCGATCGTGGCTGACGAAGAACAAGGCCCCGGCATAGTCCAACATCATGTTTTCGAGCCAGGTAATCGCCTCGACATCCAAATGATTCGTCGGCTCATCCAATAGCAGCACGTCGGGCGCGGCGATGAGCGCGCGGCCCAGCATCACGCGCCGGCGCCACCCGCCGGATAGCGCGCTCATCAGCGCATCTCCTTTGAGCTCCAGGCGCGAGATCACTTGATCGGCTTGCATCTCAGACTGCCATTCGTCCTCCGGCGTCGCATGCTGAGCGCCGCCGAGGACCACGTCGCGGACCAGAGCCTCGCTGCCGGGCGATACCTCCTGGGCGAGACTCGCGATGCGCACGCCGGGCCGAACCCAGACTTCGCCGCTGTCCGGTACAAGATTTTTGCAGATCACTTGCAAGAGCGAGGATTTCCCTTCGCCGTTGCGTCCGAGCAGACAGACGCGCTCGCCCCTGCGCAACTGCAGGTTGACGTTATCCAGCAAGGGTTTCAGGCCGAAGCTGAGCGAGACTTTATTGAGCTGAACGATGGGCATAGCTTGA
>Ga0209006_10000519_pt1 | contig 36158 bp, 30 predicted proteins | sample JacPin_JW_Ref_O2_FD_188567 | JGI IMG/M metagenome (GOLD analysis project Ga0209006, IMG submission 188567) | Forest soil microbial communities from Algoma, Ontario, Canada - Jack Pine, Ontario site 1_JW_Ref_O2 (SPAdes) (version 2) | ecosystem: Environmental > Terrestrial > Soil > Boreal... | reverse complement strand
GTCGGTGGCAACGACTCGCGGAGACGCCTCCTCACCCCGCACGCGGGGAGAGGGAGCGCAGGCGCTGTGCTCACCTCACATGCAATAGCCCTGTCCCCTGCAGGGGAGGGTCAAGAGACCGCGCCTCAATTCAGCCGGTTCGACGGCGGCGGCTCCTCGCTTTCCTCCTCCGTCAGCGCGATCGGGCTCGCCTGGTGATGCACCATGCGCCACGCGCCGCCGATGCGGCGATAGAAATTGGCGGCGGCGAGCGCCGCGCCCGCGACGATCTCGATGCACAGCACGCGTCCCTCGTCGCCTGTCACGATCGCGGCATCGTCCTGGTGCGCGATGCGCACCCGGTTCTGGTTCGCCAGGATGTTGCGATAAGACTCGATCACGTCGCCGCGGCCGATCAGCGGAGGCCAGCCGGGATGCACGCAGGAGACGCCGTCCTCGGCCCAGATACGGGTCATGGCGGCGAAATCGCCGGACGAGAACGCCCGGTAGTAGGCTGCGTTGGCGGCGAGGATCGCATCGTCGTCGTTCATCATCAACATTCTTTGGTTTTGCGCATGTTCTTATCGGCGAACCGGTATCCACCCCGGATCAAGTCCGGGGCAGGCTTTCGCCGGAACATGCGCTAGACGCACCTTCCGCCGTCCACCTCGACGATGTTGCCGGTGATGAAGGCGGCATCGTCGGAGGCGAGAAACAGTGCCATGTTGGCGATGTCCTGCGGCTGGGCGAGCCGCCCGAGCGGCACCGTCGCCTGGAATTTCTCGCGCTGGCCGGGCGCCGGGCCGAGGAAGGTCGGCAGCAGCGGCGTCTCGGTCGCGACCGGCGCGATCGCGCAGACGCGGATCTTGTCGGGCGCAAGCTCGACCGCGAGGGTCTGGGTGAGCGTGTGCACCGCGCCCTTGGTGGCATTGTAGGCGGAGAGCCCGGGGCGCGGCCGCAAGCCCGCGGTCGAGCCGATATTGATCATCACGCCGCCGCCCTGGCGGCGAAAGACCGGCACCATCGCCTGGCTGAACATGAACAGGCCTTTGACATTGACGGCGAACACGCGGTCGAAATCCGCTTCCGCGATTTCCGTCACCGGCTTGTTGACGTGGGCGACGCCCGCATTGTTGACCAGGATGTCGATGCGATCGTGGACCGACAGCGTCGCGCGGATCGCCGCATCGATCTCGATCGATTTCGTGACGTCGCAGCCGAGCGCGAGCGCCGTATTGCCGATGCCGCGCGCGACCTTTTTCGCCGCATCCGCGTCGATGTCGAGCACGGCGACGCGGGCGCCTTCGCGTGCGTAGGTCTCCGCGATGGCGGCGCCCATGCCGGAACCGGCGCCGGTGACGATCGCGACCTTGTCGGCAAGACGCATGGGAAGACCCTCATCGGGTGCGCGGGGACGTCGCAATCTAGAGCCCGGTCAGCACGGATGAAAGGCCAGTCCAGCGGCCTCACGTCTCGATGTTGAGCTCCCACTGGTGCACCTGGGCGGGAACGCCCTGGACTTTCGCCTCCTGCGCCCACAGGTCGATGAACTTCTCCAGATCGCGGCGGAACTGGATCAGCGCCGTATTGCACGCGAGCGCGTTCGCGCCGGTGAACGACAAGTCCGCCTCGACGCCGGCAAGCGGGATGAATGACTCGTACGGCGTCGAAAAGATGAAGGTGAACAGGAAATTGGTCAGCGATCCCATGCTGCCCGTATTGGGCAGATAGGCAAACAGGCTCGGCCCCTCGATCGCCTCGGTCGGCGACGGAATCTGCGGGTTCTGCAGGCAGGGCGGGAAATTGGCGACGAACGTCAGGGCCGGATTGGCCGCCTGGTTCATGCGCGAGGTGCCGTGCGCCGTGATGCGGTAGATCAGGCTGGTGAGCACGCGCTCGAGCGCCGCCTTCGTGTCCATCGCCGGGAGGCCCTGGATGTTTCCCTGCGCCGGATCGCCGGAGGCCGCGATCCAGGCGCGCAGGTGCGCGTCGTTGGCGACGTCCTGGTCGCTCGTATAATTCGCGTCGACCACGGTGCCGACATAGCGTTCGGCCGCGTCCCACAGGGTGAGCAGGTTGCGCACCACCGGATACTGGTCCCACGGCGCGGTTTGCGTGAAATCCTCCTGGCGCAAGCCGAGCGTCTCGAGCGCGGTCTTCGGATCATCGGCGAAGAACGGCCGCCCGGCCGCGAATGCATCCATCATGCGCAGGAACTGCGCGCTGGTGTCGAGCGAGGTCGGCGGCGCGATCTGCCAGGCGAGCAACAGGAACTGATCGAAGGCGATGAGGTATTTGGACTGGCGGCCAAACAGCTGCCGCACGATGTGGCGCGCGCCGAGCGTCTGGAACATCGTCATCTGCATGGCGGCGGTCGGAATGTGCCAGTGCCAGACGTGGCCGAGCCAGATGCCCCACACCGTGATCGAGGTCTTTGCCGCCTGCAGGGCGTAGAGCCAGGCCGCGTCCGCCTTGACGAAATGCTGCAGGCCGGCGCCGTTCTCGCCCGACACGCGGATCGCGAAAGGCACGAGCGCGCCGGCTTGCCGCTTGAGGAAGGTCAGCGTCGCTGGCGTGAAGCGCGGGAATCCCGCGACGCTCGCGACCGGGAAGCGGGCGAAGAACGTCATGTCGATGACGAACAGCTCGCCGGCCGCCTGCAGCGCCTGCATCTCGTCGCTCCACACCGCGCCGAGATCGGACTTGAACCCGTCGGCGCGCGCGGGCGAGACTTTCTCCAGGATGATCAGATTGTAGGACAGGCCGTACGTCGCGATGGTCGGCCAGAACTGCGCGGTCGCGACCTCCTTGTCGGTGAGCGTCGCCGACCACAGCGACAGCAGCGGCGCGGCGCGCTGCTCGACGCCGCCGAACGTCGTCCACGCCATGGAGAACTGCTCGGGCTCGGTCGCCGACAGCTTGGTATAGGAGTCGTCGCCGTCCGCGCCGAACATGAAGGTGTAGCCGTCGGCGGTGCGTCCGCCGATGGTGAACCGTTTCGACAGCCCGGCGACGGCCTGCTCCATCTGCTTGCGCCGCAGGCCGAGCCGCACCACCGTGCCCGGCAGCTCGGACACGCGGAACGGGATCGCCGCAATGCTGGTGAGCTTGCCGAGGCCGATGAGGACGAGCGGCAGCCGGTGCACCGCAAAGACGAACCAGCCGAGCAGCGCCAGCGCGAGAACGACGAGCACCAGCGCGATGATGGCGACGATCGAGCCGGCCAGCGCCGCGCCGATGAAGGCCGCGATGCAGATGACGAGCTTGACGACGAGCCAGACCGCGAGCGCGATCAGCCCGACGACGACCGCAAGCGTGAGGAGGAGGCCCGCGATGAGCAGGGCGAGGACGAGCGCAGGGTTTGCCATGGCGGCTCCGCGATCGAAACGTCGATGGATGTCGGCGCGCCCTTTTACCAATTCGGCGCCCGCAGGGCCAGCCGCAGAAGTTGCAGCCGCCGGCGACGCTGCTTAAGGCCCGAGGCCGTAGCGCCGCCCCCAGCCGAGGCCGTCCTCGGTGCGGCCGCGCGGCTTGTACTCGCAGCCGATCCAGCCCGCATAGCCGAGCCGGTCGAGCGCGTCGAACACGGCGGGATAGTTCACCTCGCCCTCGTCCGGCTCGGCGCGCGAGGGCACCGCCGCGATCTGCACGTGGCCGATCGCCGGCAGGAACTTCTCCAGGCGCTTGATGAGGTCGCCGCAGATGATCTGCACGTGGTAGAAATCGAACTGGATCTTCACGTTGGGCCGGCCGATCTGCGCGATCAGGTCGGCCGCCTGCTCGACGCGGCCGACGAAGTAGCTCGGCCGGTCGCGCGGATTGAGCGGCTCGATCAGCAGCGTGACGTTCTTTTCCGCCGCGAGATCGGCGGCGCGCGTATAGTTCGCGACGAAGACGCGCTCCGCCGCCGGCCGCAGCTCGGGCGCGACCACGCCCGCCATGGTGTGGATCGCGCTGCCGCCGATCGCCACCACGTAGTCGAGCGCTTTTTGAAACACCTCGGCAAACTCGCGCTCGCGCCCCGGCATCGCGCCGAGCCCGGACTCGCCGCCGTTCGGCCGCGGCTGCGTGTTGATGCCGAGCTGGACGAGGCCATGGCGCGTCAGCTCGGCGCGCACGTCGGTCGGCGCGAGGTCGTAGGGAAACTGCAGCTCGACCGCCTTGAAGCCGGCCGTCGCCGCGGCGCCGAAGCGCTCCATCATCGGCCGCTCGGTGAACATGTAGGCGAGATTGGCGGCGAAGCGCGGCATGGATCCCCTTCCTCGGCGTTAGCGCGATCGCGCGCAACGACTTTACCTATCGATGACCGCCTGCCGCCCGCAAGGCCCCCGGATTAGGCGACATTCGCCCCGATCTCGCGAGGCAAAAGCTGGCGCATTGCCCACTGCCCACGCGGCGTGGGCAGGTTATGGTTGATCACGGCGGTCCGTTATCCTGCCGATGATCCCAGTCTGCATTTTCATCTCATTGATTCATATAGAATAAAGTTTTGGGCAATCGCCCAATAACCTGCCCACTAGCCAAGTGGGACGTTTTGTGGTTGACCGCACTGCCAACCAGGTCTTCGATATCCTCGATCCTGCATGCGACCGGACGCGAAGATCCGAACCGCGGCGGGATCGGCGAGGGATCCGATGAACGCCCAGCAACTGCTCCAGGAAATCTCCGACTACTGCCGCCAGACCGGCCTTGCCGAATCGACCTTCGGCCGGCGCGCCGTCAACGACGGCAAGCTCGCGAACCGCCTGCGCAACGGCGGCCGCATCACCACCGACACGCTCGACCGCATCCGCGCGTTCATGACCGACAACCGCTCCGACATCATGGGGCGGCCGGCGCTGATCCCGCGCGCGCCCGACGCAAGCCCAGCCATCCAGACCATGCCGTCGCTTCCGGCTGGCCTGCCGCCGGCAATCCATCGCATCGGCCTTGCCGCAAAAGCCGGCGAGCGCGACCCGCAGCGCAATTTCCGCTTCTTCGACAATCGGCAGAAATATCTGCTGTTCGTGAACACCTGCAGCGAGAAGTGGGTCGTCGCCCACCGCGTCTCGCTGGAGCTCGCCAACATCCATCCGCGCCCGCCGGCGGTGCGCGTGTTCGATGCCGGCGTCGGCGACGGCAGCGTGCTCACCCGCGTGATGCGCGCGATGCACGACCGCTTCCCGACCATGCCGTTCTACGTCGTCGGCAAGGAGATCAGCCTGGAGGATATCCGCCTCACCTTGCAGAAGGTCGCCGACCGCTTCGTCGAGCATCCCGCGACCGCGCTGGTGCTCACCAACCTCGCCTATGCGGACGCGCCCTGGCTGCACGTGAAATCGCTCTCAGCCGCATCGAGCCTCGTGTGGCACGAGGTGGCGCTCACCGGCACCACCGCGCACCGCTTCGAGCAGCAGATCATCGAGCTCGAGCCGTTCCTCGCCGACAACTGGAAGGCGGGCGTGAGCCCGAAGACCGGCAATCCGGTGTACGAGCGCCCGGTGGTGCTGGTGATCTATCGCGACGACCACAAATTCCTGCTCGACCCGATCCTGCCGCGGCCGGGCGGCACCCAGGCGGGCTACGACCTCGTCATCGCGTCGCAGCCCTATCGCGCCCGCGCATCGCTCGAGTTCAAGGCCAAGCGCGTGATTGCGCCGCTCGCGCGCGCGCTCGGCCCGGGCGGCCGGCTGATCGCGATCCACTCGCACGGCAACGATCCGGGCCAGGAGATCATCCAGAAGGTGTGGCCGGGCGACAATCCGTTCATCCACGATCGCCACCAGATCATGAAGACCGTGAAGCAGGAGCTCGGGCCGTCCGGGCGCGAGCTCAACTTCAACGCCTACGCCGACAACCGATCGCTCTTTCGCTATGAGATGCACACGCTGCCCTCGGAGGTCTCCGAGTCGATCGGCACCTCGACGCTATTCGCGGCCTGGAATGCGGCGATCTACGTCGCGCAAGTCGAGGACGACCGGCTGGAAACCGTGCATGGCGCGCAGCGCTATCTCGATGCAACGCGCGAGGTGCTCCGCCAGCACGGCGGTCTGTGGTTCTTCGACGAGTCCTACGTGATCTCGCGGCGGCGCGAATGAGTCCGCTCACCACCCTCCCCATCGCCAAGGCTCTCCCGATGGCCGCCCCGCCGCTGGTCCCGAACCCGGAGCCGAACGAGACGGCGCAGATCGCCGATTTCGTGCGACTTGCAAGTTTCGAGGCGACGCGGCCGAGCGAGGCCGAGATCGACGGGCTCGCGACCGCCGCCACGCCCGGCACCGCGATCTATGTCAGCGCCGTGCCGGCGCGCCCGCCGCGCGAGCAGATCGCGGTCGCCAAGCGCCTGCACGCGCGCGGCTTCGAGCCGGTGCCGCACCTTGCGGCGCGCAATTTTGCCAGCACGACCGAGCTCGACGATTTTCTGGCGCGCCTGGTCGAGGAGGCCGGCGTGCGGCGCCTCCTCGTGATCGGCGGCGATCGCGACGTGCCGGCCGGCCACTTCCATCACGCAATCGAGGTGATCGAGAGCGGCCTCGCGCAGAACCGCGGTATCCGCGAGATCGGCATCGCGGGCTACCCGGACGGCCATCCGCGCGTCTCGCCGGTCGAGATCGATCGCGCGCTCGCCGCGAAGATCGAGGCCGCGGCCGCGACCGGGCTTGCGATTCATATCGTCACCCAGTTCGCGTTCGCGCCCGCGCCGATCCTCGCCTTCCTCGCCCGCTTGCGCGACACCGGCGTCGAGCAACCGGTGCGCGTCGGCATCGCCGGCCCGGCCTCGGTCGCGACGCTGCTGCGCTTCGCGGCGATCTGCGGCGTCGCGGCGTCCGCGCGCGCGCTCGCCCGCAATGCCGGGCTCGCCAAGCATCTGTTCGGCGCGACCGCGCCCGACGCGATCATCCGGGCGCTCGCGGCCGCGCGCGGCGGGCTCGGCGACGTCGCGCCGCATTTCTTCACCTTCGGCGGCCTCGGCGCCACCGCCCGCTGGGCCGCTGCCGTCGCGGCCGGCCACGTGACGCTCGATCGCAACGGCGGGTTTCGCGTCGAGGGGCCGTAACGAGCCGCGTACCCCGGACGCGCTGCAGCGGCGCGCCCTTGCGCGCTGGTGCAGCGCTGATCCGGGGCCCAGGGGCCGCATAGAGTGGGTCCCGGGTCTGCAGTGCCTTTGGCCGCCGTTCGAACGCCCGCGCTTCGCGCGGGCCTATGGCAGCTGCACTGTGCCCGGGACACGAGACCGCCTCACCCGAGCTTCATCATCGCCAGCGCGGCGCGGCCATTCGGGCCGTACGGGTTGCCGAGCGACTCCGCCATCTCGAAGTGGTTGTAGCTCACCGCCTCGATCAGCTCGACGGGCTTGCCGGCGGCTTTCACGGCGGCGGCGAAATCGCGGCTCTGCCGCTGGAAATCGGGGGTCTCGTTGGTGCCGTAGGTGACCGTGATCGGCGCGCGCAGCATGTCGATATGGCGCTGCGAGCTCATCGCCTGCTCCATCGCGTCGGTGAACTTGACGTAATTGCCGCGCTTGGACAGGCGCGGGCCGCGCATGTCGTACATGCCGCTCATGCACAAACCGCCCGTGATCGCGTCGGCCGGAAGATCGAATTTGGTCCAGTCAGTGACGAGCGCAACGCCGCACAGGTGGCCGCCCGACGAATGGCCGCCAATGAAGAAGCGGCGCGTATCGCCGCCAAAGCTCGCCGCATTCTTGTAGGTCCAGGCGATCGCGCGGCGCACCTGCTCGGCCATCACGGTGAGATCGCCGCCGGCTTTGTCCACCGCGATGAAGTCCGGCACGACATAGTGCGCGCCCGCCCGGACGAAGACTTCCGCCGGATAGGCGTATTCCTTCGCCGCGCCGCGCAGCCAGGCGCCGCCGTGGATAAAGACGAAGACCGGCGCATTCGGCCGGTCGGTCCGGTAGATGTCGAGCCCTTCGATCTCGCTGGGGCCATAGGCGGCGCGCTGCGGCGCGAATCGCACGCGCGTGTCCTCGCTGCGCGCCGCGAGGCGCTTGAGGATCTGCTCCTGCAGCGGCGCGTAGAAGCTCTGGTCGTAGGCCGCGTCGAGCTCCGCCTGATCGTAGTCGAGGAAGACGCGCGGCCCCGCCGCGTGCGGCGGCGGGCCGAGCGGGCACGTCTGACCCGCCGCGGCCTCGCGCGGAAATCCCACCGCTCCGGCCGCCGCCGTCGCCGCGAGAACGGCGCGGCGGGTGAGTGAATTCGAGGACGAGAGGTGAGACATGCGCGTGCTCCGCGATCTGACTTGATCCATGCTGTCATTGCGCATGCGAGCGGGCAAGCCGGACTCGCCAAGCTTCTGTTCGGCGCGACAGCGCCCGACGCGATCATACGCGCACTCGCGGTCGGCCGCGTGACGCTCGATCGCAATGGCGGGTTTCGGGTCGAGGGCCATAACGAGCCTCGTGCCCCGGATGCGCTGCAGCGCGAAGCGGTGCAGCGCTGAGCCGGGGCCCAGGGGCCGCATAGAGTGGGTCCCGGGTCTGCAGTGCACCGCTTCGCGCTGCACTGCGCCCGGGACACGAGACCTCATTACTCCGCCGGTCCGGCGAACAGGATCAGGTTGCCGTCCGGGTCGCGCACGATGAAGTTGCGCGCGCCCCACGGCTCGCGCCGCAGCGTCTGGAAGAAATCGACGCCGGCCGACTGGAGCTCGAGGAAGAGCTGCTTGATCTCGTCCGCCGTGTCGACCGCAATGTCTGCCGACAGCAGGCTTTCGCGCTCGCGCAGCGCCGGGTCGATCACCGGCTTGTCGACGCAGCGCAGGTTGATCAATGCGCGGTCACGCTTGACCTGCGCATAGAACGGCGGCTCGCCCCAAGCGAAGACGACCGCGAAGCCGAGCTTGCGGGTGAAGAAATCGCACGACGCCGTGACATCGGCGACGAAGAGCTGCGCCGCGATGGCGCTGAGCACGGGCCGTGCGGCCGATGCTTGTTCGGCGTGTTGCTCTTGAGGCATGGTTTCCAGTCCCTGCTTGAGCGCCTGCCAGCTGTCGAAGCCCTCCTGGCGCGCGACGAGCTCCTGCGCATCGCTGAGCTTGAACTCGCGGGCCAGCACCTCGGAATCGCTCAGGTCGCGGAAGCGCGGCAGCATCGCCCTGATCTGCGCCGCCACCGGATGATAGCCGGTGCGGTGCCAGCGCAGGACGAGCTTGGCTTGCTTCTTGAGATTCTCGAGGTTCGGCATGTGGCTGGATGTGGGCGCGTTGCGGATCGTGTTCGCAGGTGGGCTTTGCCCCTTTGGCCGACGGCCGGTGCGCCCTGCAGCAACGGCCGAAAAATGGCCTGGTCACGCCGCTATGTCAATCGCATGACTCGTGCCCCGGATGCGCTGCAGCGGCGCGCGCTTGCGCGCTGGTGCAGCGCTGATCCGGGGCCCAGGGGCGGCAAAGCGTGGGTCCCGGGTCTGCAGCGCGCCGTTCGCTTCGCGAACGCTGCGCTGCGCCCGGGACACGAGGCCTTGGCTTGCGTCTCGCGACATTGCCCCTAGAGTGACGCCCCTCGCCTTGCTTCCATCCCCGAGGCCATGATGGGCGTTCGTTATTTCGGTGCGGCGGTGCCGCGCATCGAGGACCCGGAGCTCGTGTGCGGGCGCGGGCGCTTTCTCGACGACATCGCGCTGCCCGGCATGGTGCACGCCGCCTTCGTGCGCGCCGCGCCGGCGCATGCGCGCATCAACGCGATCGATGTGACGGCGGCGGCCGCGCTGCCCGGCGTCATCGCGGTGCTCACCGCCGCCGATCTCGGCGTCGCCGGCCGCGCGACCCCGCAATTCGCCCCCTCGCCGCTCATCGCACAGAACCGCACCCAGCACGTGCTCGCATCGGACGCGGTGCACTACGCCGGCGAGGCGATCGCGATCGTGGTCGCCGAGAGCCGCGCCGTCGCGGAAGACGGCGCGAGCCTCGTCGCGGTCGATTACGCGCCGCTGCCGGCCGTCGCCGATATTGCCACCGCGCTCGAGGCGGACGCCGCCAAGGCGCACGAAGGCGCACCCGACAACCGCGCCGCGACCTTGCGCGCAAAATTCGGTGACATCGACGCGGTCTTCGCCCGCGCCGCGCACGTCTTTCGCGAGCGCATCACCCAGCACCGCGGCGGTTGCCATTCCATGGAATGCCGCGGCGTGATCGGCGCCGAGGACCCGATCACCCGGCAGCTCGTGGTGTGGAGCTCGACCCAGGCGCCCTACATGGTGCGCCGCTCGCTCGCTCAGTTCATCGGCCGCGACGAAAGCCGCATTCGCGTGATCGCGCCGCAGGTCGGCGGCGGTTTTGGCCCCAAGGCCGGCGTCTACCCGGAGGAATTCGCCATCGCGCTCGCGGCGATGAAGCTCAAGCGCCCGGTCAAATGGGTCGAGGACCGGCGCGAGCACTTTCTGTCGACCACGCAGCAGCGCGACGAGATCTGGGACCTCGAGGTCGCGGCCGACCGCAACGGCCGCATGCTCGGCATCCGCGGCCGCTGCCTGCACGACAATGGCGCCTATCTGCCGTATGGCCTGATCCTGCCTTTCACCTGCCTCGGACCCATGCCGGGCCCCTACGCGCTCGAAGCTGTCGACGTTTCGCTCGACGTCGTCTTCACCAACAAGGTGCCGACCACGCCGATCCGCGGCGCAGGCCGCCCGAACGCCGCCTTCGTGCTGGAGCGACTTGCCGACCGCGTCGCGCGCGAATTGAGGATCGATCGCGCCGAGGTGCGGCGGCGGAGCTTCGTGCGCAAGGACCAGTTCCCCTATGCGACCGGCGCCAAGGCGCGCGACGGCTCGCCCGTCACCTACGACAGTGGCGACTATCATCGCTGCCTCGAGGCCGCGATCGAGCGGGTGCGCGATTTTTCCGCGCGCCAGGCGGCGGCGCGTGCGCGCGGCAGATATCTCGGCCTCGGCATCGCGAGCTACGTCGAGGACACCGGCATCGGCCCCTACGAGGGCGCGCAAGTCTCGGTCGAGCCGAACGGCCACGTGCTGATCACGACCGGCGCGGCCGCGCAGGGCCAGGGACAGGCGACGATCTTTGCCCAGATCGCCGCCGACATTCTCGACGTGCCGATCGAGCACGTGAGCGTGGTCTCGGCCGACACCGCAGCTTTCCCGCGCGGGATCGGCACCATCGGCAGCCGCATCGCGGTGCGCGGCGGCTCCTCGGTGCATATCGCGGCGACACGCGTGAAGGAGAAGGCGATCAAAGTCGCCGCCGAGATGCTGGAAGCGTCAGAGGCGGATCTCGCGCTCGACAACGGCCGCGTGCGCGTCGCCGGCACCGACCGCGCGGTCGCCCTCGGCGACATCGCGATGCGGCTCGCGGGATTCTCCGGCGCACCGCCGCCGAAGGACGTCGAGCCGGGTCTTTCGGCCGAAGGCTATTTCACGGGCGGCGGGCTTGCGTTCGCCAACGGCACCAACGTGTGCGAGGTCGAGGTCGATGCGGCGACCGGCGAGGTCAAGATTCTACGTTACGTCGTCGCGCACGACTGCGGCCGGCTGATCAATCCGCTGCTGGTCGACGGCCAGATCCGCGGCGGCGTGGTGCACGGCGTCGGCAATGCGCTGCACGAGCATATGTTGTTCGACAACGATGCACAGCCGATGACGACCAACTACGGCGACTACCTGCTGCCGGTCGCGACGGACTTCCCGCCGATCGAGGTGATCCACCTGGAGACGCCCTCGCCGCTCAACCCGATCGGCGTCAAGGGCGCCGGCGAAGGCGGCACGATCCCGGCGACGGCGTGCGTGATTTCCGCAATCGAGGACGCATTGTCGCCGTTTGGCGTGTCGATCAACGAGCATCCGGTATCGCCGCAAAGGCTGCTGGAGCTGATCAAGAACGCCAAATCTGCGTAGCCCCTCCCCGCCTCACGGTGAGGAGCGTCGCGCAGCGACGCGTCTCGAACCATGGGGTCGGCCGATGTGGCGCCATACGGGCCGCCCTCGTCCTTCGAGACGCCTGTCGTCGCTGCGCGACGACAGGCTCCTCAGGATGAGGGCGGGGCACGCAATGCGTCAGTGGTGAGCGCTACTCGATCCCGACCAGCTTCTTCGCTTCGGGGCTAAGCTCGAGAATGTGCATCCCCGTGTTGGCGCGGTCGACGATGTAGATGTAGCCGCGGTCGTCGGTCTCGACGTTGTTGGTCTGGATCGCGACCTTGCAACGATCCGCCCCGTTCACCTTGACGCAGCGCTTGTCGGTCGCCGCAGTGATCGCCGGGATGAAGTAGCCGATCTCCTTCGGGTGGTAGGGATCGCGCACGTCGACGGCGCGCACGCCGGCGTTGAAATAAGCGAGGAAGGCGACCTTCTTGTAAAAGATCGGCGCCATGCTCTCGTTCGACGAGTGCGTGCCGAAGCGGCCGCCGCGGTCGCAGAAATGACCGCTCGCCTCCGGCACCTGGAAGTTAGAGATCACCATCGGGTGCGCCTCGATGGTCACGTCGACGAACCACGCCATCTGCCGTGGCTCCTCGCATTCGTTGCGGATCTGCTCGTCGACGATCATGACGATGTCACGGGTCGAGCCCTCCGTGTCCTTGGCGAACTCGGCGATCGGCATCTTGAGCATCGGGAAGACCGTGTGCGCGCCGTTCCATGGCGACATGTAAAGCTCGCCGATCACCGGATAGCGCAGGTTTTCAGGGGTCGGCTCCTTCGGCCCGTGCAGGAGCTTGTCGCGATCGACGATCTGCAGCAGGCCGCCCTTGTTGGTGCCGTAGCCGAAATAGACGCGGTTGCCCTGCGGGCCGGTCGAGATCGGCCCGTGCAGCTGCTCGGGGATCGGGCCGGTCGCGCCCGGCTCCTGGCCGACGCGGCCGAAGTCGCGGATTTTCACCGGATGCGCCGGGTCGCCGAGGTCGTAGATCATGGTCATGCGCTTGACCCGCCAGCCCGGCGCGCCGGAGACGAGGTAGGCGATGCCGGTGTCGCACTCCCACCAGCTCTTGTGCGTGTCGGCGAGGCCGTCGATGCGCGCAAGCAGCGCCGGATTGGCCGGGTCGGTGACGTCGTAAATCTCGTGCGCCTGCCCGCCGAAGACGCGCAGCAGATAGAACTTGTTGGGATCGCCGTGCGGCAGCGTCTTGCCGTCGCACACGCGCACCATCTGCGCGCCGCCCTCCTCGTAGGTCCCCGGCAGGCCCGGGATGTGCTTGAGATATTTTGGATGCGCCGGATCGGTCACGTCGACGATCGAGGTGCCGTTGTATTCGTCCTGGCCGGTCAGCGGGTTGCGCGGCTTCGGAATCTCCGGCGTGCCGCCGTGATGGCCGATATAGGCGATGTAGCGGTCGCCCTGCTTGTGGATCACCGGCTGGTAGGCGCTGCGCGCCTGCAGGTCGTTGTAGCCGACGAGGCGCATGTTGCTCGCCTCGGGCGGATCGCCGATCTTCTGCTGCTGCGCGAGCGCCGGCGCGGCGGCGAGCACAATGATCGAGGCGAGTAACGACAAGCGAAGCATTCCGTTTCCTCCCATTTCATTTCTCGTGTTGTAGCCCGGATGGAGCGTAGCGAAATCCGGGGCCGCCGTCCCGCATTCCGCTGCGCTCCATGCGGGCTACACCGCTAACCGCAAAATCTCCCGCGCGTCGTCCACCGATACCGGTCGCGGCTCCGTGATGCCGAGCGCGGCGACTTGTCCAGCCGCGTCGTCGATCTTCCTCGCGTCGAACCCGACATCGCGCAGGCGCTGCGGGATCGGGAAACCTTTCACCATGCCGAAGAGCGCCTCGGCCGGATCGGCCGCGCCGAGCGCATCGGCAAGCCTTGCGCGCGCATCGGGCGCCGCCGCGAGATTGAACCGCGCCACATGCGGCAGGATGATCGCGTGCGTCTCGGCATGTGGCAGGCCATAGCCGCCGAGCACGTGGGCGAGCTTGTGGTGCAGCCCGGTGCCGCCGGTGAGCACGGACCCGGCGAGCCACGCCGCCACCAGGCACTCGCCGCGCGCCTCGGCATCGCTGCCATCGGCGACGGCGCGCGGCAGATGCGCGCCGAACCGGCGCATGGCCTCCGTGGCGTAAGCCATCGTCACGGGCGTGCGGTCGGGCGCCCACAGGCCCTCGACGCAATGCGCGATCGCATTCATCGCACTCGCCGCCGTCACGGCGGCCGGCAACGCGTAGGTCAGCTCGGGATCGTAGACGATGGTGCGCGGCAGCACCTTGGCGTCGCGGCCGGTGGTCTTGCGCTCGCCCTCGCTGGTGCCCCAGATCGGCGTTGCCTCGGAGCCCGAATAGGTGGTCGGCAGCGCGATGATCGGCAACCCGGTGTCGCGCGCGATGATTTTTGCCAGCCCGATCGCCGAACCGCCGCCCGCCGCCACGAGGCCATCGGCGTGCGCGCTCTTCACGGCCGCAAGCCCTGCTTCCGCCACCGCGCGCGGCACGTGAATCACGGCCTCCGCATGCACGCCGGCGGAACGGGTGCCAAGCAATTCCGCGACACGCGCGCCGAGCTTTGCGCCGCTGCCCGGCGTCGCGATCACCAGGGCGCGGGCGATACCGAGCCGCGCCGCCTCGTCGCCGATGCGCGCGATGCTGCCGGCGCCGAAGACGACGCGTTGGGAGGGAGCGTCATGGATGAAGGCGAGAGACATTCACTCGTGTCCCGGGCGCAGCGCAGCACGTAACGCAAAGCGCGAAGTGGTGCGATGCAGAACCGGGACCCATTGAGCTTGCGAGAAAGGTGGGCCCCGGATCGGCGTCGCACCGCTTCGCGCTGCGCCTTGTCCGGGGCACGAAGCTTAGTGTTCTTCGCGCCAGATCCCCAGCGCTTCTTGCGCGGGCCGGTCGGAGATCGAAAAGAGCACCGACTCCTTGCTCGCGCTGTGCGCATAGCGCTGCCACGACGGCACCACGAACACGTCGTTCGGGCCCCATTCGAGCGTCTTGTCGCCGACCTTGGTCGCGCCCTTGCCCTCGACGCAGACGAACACGGTGCCGTCGGTCGCGCGGTAGGGCTCGCCCTTGAAGTCCTGCGGCAGCAGCGCAAGGTTCGCGCCCATGGTCGGCAGCACCGGCCCGCCGGTGACGGGATTGACGTAGCGCACGCGCGCGCCGTGCCGCTTGTCGATGTCGCCCGCCTTCTTCATGCGCTCGATGATCGGCCGCGTGCGCGCATAGGTGTAGTTGATGATCGGGCTCGCACCGCGGCGATCCGGCACGCTGTCGGGCAGCACGCCCGAGCCGTAGAAGGCGAGCGAGTCGCCATCCTCGCGCGCGGTCGCCTGCGTCGCATCGTCGAAATGCTCGGCGAACGAGGTCTCGAAGAAGTTGACCATCGGGAAGTCGAGCACGTCGAGCCACATCATCGGCTCCTTGGAGTCGTTGCCGTGGTCGTGCGGCGCCCAGTTCGAGGTAATGACGAAATCGCCCGGCGCCATGATCGTCCTCTCGCCCTCGACCGCCGTATAGGCGCCCTCGCCGTCGAGCACGAAGCGGATCGCGGATGAGACGTGGCGGTGCGCCGGCGCGACCTCGCCCGGCAGGATCATCTGGATGCCGGCGAACATCGAGTTGGTGATTTTCGACTGGCCGCGCATGGCCGGGTTCTCGAGGATAAGCACGCGGCGCTCGGCCTCCTCGGCGCTGATCAGCGGCCCCGACTCGAGCACCAGCGCCTTGGCGTCCTGGAAGCGCCAGATCGCCGGCGCGCAATGGGTGACCGGCTCCTTGGTGACGACCGACTTCATCACCTTCCACAGCGGCGCCATGTCGTACTTGGCGATGCGCTCGTAATAGGCCTCGCGCATCGCCTCGATATTGTGCTTGGCGTCGGGCTTGCCGGTTGTCTTGTGCGCCGTTGCGACCGCCATGTGATCCTCCATTGGGCCCCGAATCCGGGAATGGTTTCGTTGGCGACTATATAGCGGACTCGGGCGCCCGGAAACAGGGCGTGACAGCCCCCGCGCGGCGGCCATGCGCGGGCCGGATAGCCAGGTGATCAGGTGTTGTTGGCGCCGCCGTCGACCGCCAGCGTCTGCCCGGTGATGAAGTCCGACTCGGGCGAGGCGAGGAAGATCAGCGTGCCTACCAGGTCCTCCGGCGTCTCGTCGCGCTTGAGCGCGCGCCGGGCGATGGCAGGCTCGCGCGCCGACTGGAGGTGGCCGGGATTGTGCTCGACCACGCTGTCGCTGATGGTGAAGCCGGGCGCGAGCGTGTTGACGCAGATGTTGTGCGCGCCGAGCTCGCGCGACAGCGCGCGGGTGAAGGACGTGACGGCCCCCTTCGAGGTGACGTAGTGCAGCATATGCGGGATGCCGCGTGCCGCCGTGCCGGAGCCGATATTGATGATCTTGCCGGAGCGTTGCGCGATCATGTGCGGCGCGACATGCTTCGCCATCAGGAACATGCCGCGCACGTTGACCGCCATCACGCGGTCCCACAGCGCGACGTCGATCTCGGCAAAGGGCTGCTCCTGCAGCGGCGCGAACAGCGCCGCATTGTTGACGAGAATGTCGATCCTGCCGAAGCGCGCGAACGTCGCGGCGACGAGCTGCTTGACGGAGTCCTCGTCGCTCACGTCGACCGTCACGCTGGTCACCGAATTGGCGCCGTGTGTCTTGGCGATCTCCGCCGCAAGCTCGTCGCCGTCGGCGACGTCCGCGATCATCACCCGCGCACCCTCGGCGGCGAGCGCCAGCGAGTAGTACCGGCCGATGCCCTTTGCCCCGCCGGTCACGATCGCGACGCGGCCGTCCAGTCTTGCCATGGAGAACCCGCCCTCGCTTAATGGCTATCCACCCCGTCATGGCCGGGCTCGTCCCGGCCATCCACGTCTTTCCTTATGCCAAGACGTGGATGCCCGCGACAAGCGCGGGCATGACGCCCGAGAAAGCGTCGAAGCCATGCCCGCCACCACTGCCCTGCTCGACCGCCTCGCCATCCGCGAGCTCATCGACAACTGGGCGATGTGGCGCGACACCGGCCGGTGGGACGATTTCCGCACCTGCTGGCACCCCGAAGGGATCATGATGGCGACCTGGTTCCAGGGCGGCGTCGAGGACTTCATCAAGGTGAGCCAGGAGGGTTTTGCACGCGGGGCTCGCACGTCGCATTTCCAGGGCGGCACCAGCATCGACCTCAATGGCAAGCGCGCCATCGCCCAGACCAAGATGCAGATCGCCCAGCGCGGGCCGGTCGAGGGCGTGGTTTGCGACGTGGTCTGCACCGGCCGCTTCTACGATTTCCTCGAGAAGCGCGAGGACCGTTGGGGCATCGTGCTGCGCCAGCCGATCTATGAGCGCGACCGCATCGCGCCGGTCGATCCGGTCGCGACCGTCCGGCTCGATCCGGCGGTGCTTGCGCGATTTCCCGAGGGCTATCGCCACCTCGCCTATCTGCAGACGAAGAACGGGCAGACCGTGAAGACCGACATGCCGGGGCTGGTCGGACCGGAGCTCGACGCGCTCTATCGGCGGGGCGCAGCGTGGCTGAAGGGAGAGAAGCTCTGAACGCCCGCGGTCGTCCGCACGATGCGCCCCGAGGCCAGATTAAGTCGACCGCGGTCTGCCCATCGGACGCCGACACCGAACCCCACTATCACAATTGCGCCCTATCGAAGCGGAACAGCAAGAAATAACCAGCCGGAACAAACAGCAACGTCAACACCGAGGCCACCGCAAGACCCGACATCATCAGCACCGCCATCGGCTGCCAAAGTGCACCACCCGTGACCGCCATGGGCGTCAGACCAAGCACCGTCGTCGCCGATGTCAACAGTATCGGACACAAGCGCTTCTGAGAGGCGATGACAATCGCGTCAGCCAAATCCGCGCGTGTCCGTTCGATATCAATTTGATCGATCAGCACAATCGCATTGTTGATGATGATGCCCGCAAGGCTGATGATGCCAAGCGTCCCGAAGAACGACAGCGGTTGTCCGCCTGCCAGTAGACCATATGGAATGCCGACCAGGATCAGAGGTATGGTCATGAAGGTCAGCAGCGTGCGACGGAACGAATTGAACTGCAGAATGATTGCGATCACGATCACGGCAAGCGCGGCCGGAATGCCTGCGGCGAGCTTCTTGTTGGTTTCGGCGCTCTTTTGAATCTCGCCGCCGATATCGACGTGGTATCCTCCCGCGAGATCGAGCGACTGCAAGCCGGGCTGAATGCTCTTCAGCAAATCGCCGGCCGTCAACGACGCACTGCGTCCCGTGATCGTGATCGTCCTCTCTTGGTTTTTTCGGCGTATTCTTGAAAAATCAAATCCGCTTCTCAACCTGGCAATCTGCGCAAGCGGAATCACCCTCCCATCCTTCACAAAGGAGGCGCTGGTGAGGCCCTCCAGGCTCTGGTGCGTTTCGGCTCCCGCCCGGAGGACGATGGGGATCGTGTTGTCACTCTCACGATAGACTGACACCGCAGTCCCGGAAAAATACATTGCCAGCGTCTGAGTGATCTCTTCCGACGTCATCCCCAGCTGTCGGGCGCGATCTTGATTGATTTCTATGACCACCTTGAGAATCTTGTTGCCCCAATCGTCGTCATTGTCGCGAATGCCGGGGACGCGTCGAAAGAGCCCGCGCACCTGCTCGCCGAACGCAAGAAGACGATTTGCATCTGGTCCGGAAATCTCGACATCGACAATGCCGGATTCCACCGACCCCATCGCCAACCGTTTGATCTTGAAGCGTGCTTCCGGGTGATTCTGGTAGAGATATCTCCATGCGCGGTCGGCGGCCGAAACGGCACCACGATAGTCCTTGGCGTTGACCAAAAAGAAAGCCGACGCCGGATCCGGCGGAACCGGCGTCAGCGTGAGGTAGAATCGGGGTCCACCGTCGCCGACATAGAGGATATGGCTGGCGATGTCAGGGTTTTCTGCCGGATTGGCAAGCCATTTCGAAACCTCCAACGCTCGCGCTTCTGTCTCCGAGATATCGGTTCCGTCCGCCATATTCATATAAATCAAGAACTGATTGCGTTCGCTGAGCGGGAACATCTGCTTTGGCAGGCGGCCAAACTGCGCAATGGACAGCGCAACAAGCACAAAGCATGCACCGATGACAACGACCGAGAAGCGGATCGCCGAACGCACCAAAGAACCGTAGAGCGCCTGCATGCGCAGACCCGACCTGCTTCCAGCTTGTGGAGCGCCCGCCCTGCCAATGAACCAGACCGTCAAGGCGGGCAGGATGTAAAGTGCGGCAATCCACGAACCGCCCAGCGTCAGGGCGACCACGGCGGCCAGAGAAAATGCGTATTCGCCCGAGGATCCCGACAGCAGGAAGAGTGGAAGAAAAGCCGCGACAGTCGTGACTGAGGAGACCAGCAGGGGAAATGCATATTGCTGTCCCGCCGCCAGCGCAGCCTCCTTCGCCGGCGCGCCCTGACCAACCCGACCCACGATGTCTTCAACGATAACCACGCCATTGTCGACCAGGAGGCCAAGCGCGATTATGATGGCCGCTATGGATACCTGCTCCAGCGCAATGCCGAGCACGCGCATCCCAATGACAGAGAACATGACGGCGAATGGAACAATCATCGCCGCAATCAATCCGGCTCGCAGCCCGAGGAAGACGATCACGAGCCCTGCGACGACGACGAAGGTCTGCGCAACGTTCGACAGTGCGGAGGTCACCGCGGCGCGCACCTGTTCGGCTTGGTACGTCGCGAAATCGATCACGTAGCCAATTGGGAGCTTCTTCTCGTAGTCACGCCCCGCCACGCGAAGGCGTTCGCCGAGCTGGGTAACGTCCTGATCCGGTTGCATCACGACGCTCAGCACGACCGCCGGCAGCCCATTGAAATAGACCGGCTTGACCCTGGGCGAGGCGTAGTCTCGTCGAACGGTCACGAGGTCGGCCAGCCGCACCAGGCTGTCAGTGGTTTCGACCCGTGTCAGGAGTGTTTCAATGGCGTGCACATCGGGGAAATCGCCGGACGTTTCCAACAATACGCGTGTTCCGCCCGCATTGATGTTTCCAGACGGCAAGATAACGTTCTGTGCCCGAAGGTCCTTGATCAGGGCATTCAGCTGAACGCCGACCGACGAGAGTTTCTTCATATCGATTTCGAGCCATACTCGTTCTTCCTGGACGCCCAGCAGCTCGATCTTGGCGACGCCAGCGATCTGGTAGAGCCTCTTGCGCAGGTCTTCCGCAACATCCTTCATCTCTCGATACGAGAACCCCTCGGCCGTGATGGCAATCGTCGCAACGGCGACGTCGCCGAAGTCGCTGTTGACCAAGGGGCCGGCGGTTCCTTCGGGTAAGCTCCCTTTCACGTCGCCCATCTTGTCGCGCAGTCGCTGCCACGTTGCGCTGACATCGCGGACATCGTCCTTGAGATCGACATAGATGATGAGCGACCCTTCGGCAGCCAGCGTGCGGATGTCCTTGACTTCCGCCAGCTCCCGGATTTTCCGCTCGATCGGAATCGCGACGAGGTTTTCCATGCGCTCAGGCGCCATTCCGGGAAACGATGCGGTTACGACCGCGGTGCGAATGACAACAACCGGATCTTCCCGCTTGGGAAAATTGGCATACAGGGCGATACCTGTCGCGAGCAGGCCGACCATGACCGTGAGGGTGAATCGCGAGCGTTCGAGCCCGAACTTCGTCAGAAAATTCAAGGCCGCTACTCCGGCAGCGGGAGAAGTTTTACCTTTTGACCATCGGTCAAATAAGAGACGCCGGCAGAGGCCACGAGATCGCCGGCGCGCACACCGCTCGTGACCACCAAGTAATTGTCGCGAATACCTCCGACGGTGATTCGACGTTTCTCGACCGTCGAACTCGCCTCGTCATAGACGAACACCATGCCGGCACCCCGCAGATCCGTGCCGCCCGCCGGGACGAGCGCGCTGACCGGCAGCAAAAAACCATCCGCACCACCGATCAACGGCTCCTCGATGGCTACTTCAACGGACATGCCGGCGTTCAATCCGGGGACGCGTTTCTCCAGCCTGACCACGATTGGAAATGCCGATACTTGCTCGGCCCTCGACCCGAGCTCCGTGATGTAGCCTCCAAGCAACAGATCCGGGAGATCAGCGACCTTGACTTCAACCCTCTGACCAATTCTGAGGCTTTGGAGGGTTCCCGCCGACACCAGCAATGGTATTTCGAAGCGGTCGTCGCTGTAAAGCGTAAGGATCGCCTGCCCTGCGGCGACCTGCGCGAACGACTTCACCTCGACGCGGGAAATGGTACCGGTGAAGGGAGCGAGCAATTTGCTGCGGTCGAGATTGTGTTTCGCCAGCTCGAGCTGCCGGCGTGCCTGATCGAGTTGCGCCTGAGCTGTGAGCAGGTTCGCTTTCGACTGATCGAATGCCGCCTGGGTCGTCGTGCCTCTTTTCAGAAGCTCTTGCTTTCGCTGGAAGTCCCCGTCTGCGTTGTCAACCTGCGCTTCCCCTTGCTGAACGCCGGCGGTCGCCTGATCGACCTGGGTTTGCAGCGAACGCGGATCGATCTCTGCCAACACGTCTCCCAGTTGAACCTTTTGGCCGGTCTGCAGAGTGAGCGCCTTCAGCTGCCCGCCAATCTCGAATGACAATAAGCTGAGGTCGGCCGGTTGTAGGATGCTCGGGAAACGACGAATGCGACTCTCCGCCCGCGCCGAGACCTTGTACGCCCGAAGTCCGCGATCCGGCTGTTGTTTGGCCGTGTCCTTGTTTTCGCCACAGCTTTGCAGCCCGAACAGGGCGACGAAGCCGAGCAGCGCTCCGCATGCGAGCTTGCGAAATTTCGCAGCCGCGTCCTGCCTCGCTGGCGCTTTCGTGCGCCGCCCCGCGCCGCCGCTGGCGTTGCGGCCGTCATCGGCCGCGAACAGGCGCGATTTGGACGCGTGAGCCACGCCGTCGAGGCTCACCGGCCGCGTGGCCGAATCGGACATTGCTTCAACAAGCGCAAGCATTTTCGCCGCATCGCGCCCCATCGAACGAGCCGAGCATCTGGCAACCATAGCCGAGAGCCGGCCGCTGGGCGAGCGCCGGGCTTGCGGCATCGGCAGCCACAGCGCGGCCCGGGCACGCCACGGCCACGTTCACCCGGTGTCGTCTCGGTGGGGCGGCGCCGAGTCGACGGAGGTGTCGCGGTATCGCGCACTGATCAGCCAATACAAGAGGCCGAATGCAATCGCAATTGCGCTAATGCCGACGAAGGTCTCGAACGATGCGGTACTGAAATCCAGCAGGATCACCTTTCGTGCGATGACGAGTATCGCAATCAGGACAATATAGCGTGACTGCAACACGCCGGATCTCTTGCTGAGGGCCAGTGCGATTGAATGATTGAACTCGATCAGAATCAGTACGGTGAGAATGGATCCGAATACATCTTTCAACGCCGTTACATCGGCGAAGGCCGGGGGGAATGTAAACTGATTGAACAACTCAATCGACAGGGTGAACAGCGAGTAGACAATCACGATGGATATGAGCAGCATGACGAAGCGCGAGACGATCTGTTCGAACCGCTCGTAGACCGCCATTCCGCCCCATTGTCGCTTCAGGGTCGCCAGATCGAGCACGGTGTTCCTCCCTCGCGGATTGTGCACCTGGAAATAGGATCAATTCGTATTCGGGCGAACATCAGTCCGGCGGGCGGGCACGCGCCGCAGCTATCAGAACGAGCCACGCGACCAAGCCGGAGACGATCGAGGCCGCGAGGACGCCGAGCCGGACTTGGGCCATCAAATTCTCGTCTTCGAATGCCAGCGTCCCGATGAAGAGACTCATGGTGAAGCCCACTCCGGTGAGGATCGCAATCCCGTAGAGCTGCGCGCTCGATGCGGCTTCCGGACGCCTCGCAATTCCGAGCCGAATTGCGGCCATCGCGGCTCCGAACACTCCCACCTGTTTGCCGACGAACAGGCCCGCGATGATCCCGAGCGGGACAGGCATCGCAAGGGTTGAAAGCGACATTCCCGCGAGCGGCACGCCGGCATTGGCAAACGCAAAGATTGGCATGACGGCGTAACTGATCCAAGGTTTGAGCGCATGTTCGCACTGCTCAAGCGGGCTTGCTCCGCCACGGCGGGCAAGCGGAATGGCAAAAGCGACCGCAACCCCAGCAAGCGTCGCGTGCACCCCCGATTTGAGCACGCAGACCCATGTAAATACGCCCACGACGACATAGAGTGACGGCTTGCGCACGCCGAGCAGGTTCAATGCGACGAGTGCGGCCACCCCGGCCCCGGCCAGCAACAGCGCCAGAGGCGACAGTTCCGCAGTATAGAACACGGCGATGACGATGATCGCCATAAGATCGTCGATGATGGCGAGCGCCAGCAGAAACATCTTGAGTGACGCCGGAACGGCGCGGCCGAGCAAGGCGCAAATGCCGATCGCAAACGCAATATCGGTGGCCGCCGGAACCGCCCACCCGCGCAATGCCTGGGCATCGCTCCAATTCAGTGCGGCATAGAATACCGTCGGCACGACGAAGCCGCCGATTGCCGACACGACCGGGAGGGTTGCCTTCTGCACGCCGGCAAGCGATCCCTCGATCACCTCGCGCTTGATTTCCAGGCCGACGAGGAGAAAGAAGATCGCCATCAGACCGTCGTTGATCCAATGCTCAACGCTCTGTGACAGCCCGATCGATCCAATGCGGACTTCTGCTGTCGTGTGGACCAGAGCATCGTATTGGGGGCCGAGCGCCGAGTTTGCGATCAACAACGCAGCGAGCGCGGCAGTGCCGAGGGCGATGCCGCCAAACAGGTCCGCTTTGTCGGTCTCGTGAGCCATCGGCGAAATCGCTTCGCGGTCGGCGATCCGGCGCCCAACTGTCGGAAGTGCGGGCAAGTCATCCTACACGGTCGTACGTTGCGGCGCCAACGCCTGGCCGAGAAACGTGCTTGGCGGATCCGGGGCATTCCGACTTGAAATCACATGAGCACTTCTTTGCGGATCGCCCGCCATTTGGCGGGCTTCCTCCAAGGATTCAAATCTGCTGCGCGGGGCGCGCCAGCGGAGCTTCTTTCCGGACCTCGTGGTGATCTCCCATTGCCGGCACGGCCTGATCCATCCATCATTATTCGAATAGTGTCTGCTGCCGGGGGGCACCTGATGACGAAACGAATCGAGGACGACGGCGCCGAGGGCGCACAATCGCGCGCATCTTTGCGTGCGCTCGTTGCCGGCTCGCTGCTCACGTTGGCGATCTTCCCGGCGCTCGGCGTCGCCGCCGCGCAGACCGCAGGCTTTCCCGACCATCCGCTCAAGATGATCGTCGGCTTCTCGGCCGGCGGCGGCACCGATGTGGCGGCACGCCTCGTCGCGCAGGCGATGTCGGCAACCCTGCGCCAATCGGTCGTGGTCGAGAACCGGCCGGGCGCGAGCGGGATGCTGGCGACCGCCGACGTCGCCCGCGCGGCGCCCGACGGCTACACGCTGCTGATGGGCAGCCAGACGACGCTCGCGGTGGCGCCCGCGCTCTATCGCAAGTTTTCGATCGACGCCGCGCGCGACTTTGCCGGCGTCGCGCGCGCCGGCGCCTCGCCGCTGGTGCTCGTCGTCAACCCCAAATTCCCGGCGCACTCGGTCGCTAAGCTGATCGCGCTCGCCAAGGAAAAGCCCGGCACGCTCAATTTCGCGTCGGGCGGCATCGGCACCACCCCGCACATGGCGGGCGAGCTGTTTGCCGAGCTCGCCGGCATCAAGCTCGTGCACGTCGCCTATCGCGGCGAGGCGCCGGCGCTCAACGACGTGCTCGCCGGACAGATCCCGATGATGTTCACCAACCTTTCGGCGGCGATCGGCAACATCAAGGCAGGCTCGCTGCGCGCGCTCGCGGTGACGGGCGCGCAGCGCTCGCCCTCGGCGCCCGACATCCCGACGCTCGCCGAAGCCGCGATCCCGGACTTTGCGGTCGAGACCTGGTTCGCGGTGGTCGCCCCGGCGCGCACCCCGCGCGCGATTGTGGCGCGGCTCAATGCCGAGGTGCAGCGCGGGCTCGCGGCGCCCGACATCGCGCGCCGCTTCGCCGATATCGGCATGTCGGTCGGCAGCGGCTCGCCGGAAGAGCTCGACGCCTACATCAAGTCGGAAATCGCGACGTGGGGTCAGGTGATCAAGAGCGCCGGGATCCGCGCGCCGGAGTGACGTGCGCGATGGTGCTCCGCCACGTCACGGGCGCGGTTTCCGCCGGAGAAACGACCTTTCTGTGACGGGTATCACGCGCTCAACACGACATTGCGGATGACCGTCCGCCGCCGGCCGCTTACCATCCGCGCGCGAATTCAGCCACGGAGCGCCGCCATGCCGCGACTTTCATTTCTGCCCGCCCTCGTCGCCACCGCGATCGCGGGGCTTGCGCCCGCCATCGCGCAACAGCCGCAGCAGCCGCAGCAGCCGCCGCCGCGGCCGTGCGCCGCGATCCGCCAGGTCTGCCTGCAGGCGGGTTTCGTCATGAACGGCGCGCGCGCCGGCGAAGGCCTCATCGTCGACTGCATCCGGCCGATCATGCAGGGCACGCCGCAACCGGGACGGGCGAGCAAGCCGCTGCCCGCCGTCGATCCGGCGCTGATCGAAGCCTGCCGCGCGCAGAATCCGGGCTTCGGCATGCGCAACGCGCAGGCGCCCCAGGCAGCGCCGCAACGCAACGCGCCGGGACAACCGCCGCAAGCCGCGCCAGGCCAGCCGCCGCAGGCTCCGCCGGGCCCCTCGCAAGACGAGCCGCCGCCCGGGCCGCCGGCCGCACCCGGACAGGCGCCGCAGGAACCGCCGCCCCAGCGCTGACGGCACGTACGATCCATCTGCACGAATGAAAATCGCGGCCGCACCACGGCCGCGATTTTTCTTTTGCGCATCCGTGTTGCGCCGCTGTGTGCCGCGCATTTCGTCGCGCCGTGACCCGCGTCACAGAAAACGCGAATGCCACGCGCCGGCGCGCGGAGCGACGAACGCATCGCCGCAGGCCTCCGACCAACGGTGGGTAGAGAAACCCGAACGCTGATCCCGAACGTGAAATCAACCTGAACCCAACCCTTGAAGGAGATGACCATGTCCCGTCTGTCCCGTACGCCCCTCTTCGCCATCGCGGCGACCGCCGCCATCGCGATCTCGGCCCTCGCGCCCACCAATGCGTCCGCCTGGGGACGCGGCGGTGGCTTCCACCCCGGCTTCCACGGTGGCTTCCACGCCTTCCACTTCGGCTACCACGGCGGCTTCTATCGCCAGTTCCCCTATCGCTTCGGTCACTGGGGCTTCGGCGGCTATCACTACGGCTACGGCTATCGCTTTTGGCCGCACTATGGCTGGTGGCCGCGCTATCGCTTCTGGCCACGTCCGATCGTGTACGGCGCCCTCGGCGGCGGCGCACTGGCCACCGCGGCTCCGGCTGCGGCTCCCGCCCCCACCCAGACGGCCCAGCAGCCGAACTGCCTCGTGAAGCAATACCTGCCGAACGGCGCGGTCCAGTTCGCCGACATGTGCACGCAGGAGCAGGCGATCGCGATGCCGAACGGCGCGCCCAACGCGATGCCGATGCAGCCGCCCGGCCAGCCCGGCCCCGGCCCGCAGTAGGGCACGCAACCAAGGCCCCGGCGGGACGATCCCGCCGGGGCCTGTCTTTTTGCAGCGCGCTTGCGCATCATCCGGGTGCGACGCGTCCGAACGACGAAACGCGCCAGAGCATGATCCCGAAAAGTGGATACCGGTTTTCGGAAAAGATCATGCTCTCTAGTATTCTGGGACAACAAATGGCCCGCGACACCCTGTTTTCCGTGCTGCCGCCCGTGCTCGCCGAGGGCCTGATCGCCCAGGCGAGCACGGTCGAGCTTGCGCCCGACCAGACGCTGTTTCGCTGCGGCGACGCGTGCGATGGCTGCTATCACGTGGTCGACGGGCTGTTGAAGGTCACAGTCGACCTGCCGTCGCGGCGCGAGCGCATTCTCGCGATCCTCGGTGCCGGAGGTTTCCTCGGCGAGCTGTCGCTGATGGACGGCGCGCCGCGCTCCGCCACCGTGACCGCGATCAAGCGCGCCAAGCTCTATTTCATCAGCCGCGCGGCGTTCGACGCGTTCGGCGCCGCGAACCCCGAGATCTACCGCCACATCGCCGATCTGCTGGCGCGCCGCCTGCGCGACAACAGCGCGACGCTCGCCATGAGCTCGCTGTCGATCAACGCGCGCGCCGCGCGCGCCCTGCTCAGTCTCGCGGCAGCATTCGGCAAGGACGTCGGCGCCGGACGCATCCTCATTCGCCAGAAAGTCAGCCAGGGCGACCTCGCCGCCATGGCGGGCATCGCGCGCGAGAACCTCAGCCGCATCCTGCAGGACTGGATGGAGGAGAAGCTGATCAGCCGCCTCGCCGGCTATTACTGCCTCGAGCGCAAGGACGCGCTGGAGCGCGCGGCGGACGCATGATCGGCGGCCGGCCGCTGCGCAATGCCGCGCAACCGGTTCCTCATTTGCGCCATCATCTGCCTGGACAGCCTCTGGGCGGCAATGGAAATATCCCGCGGGGGGTGTTCGGGCGGCTCCGCATCCCGGAGCCCTCGTGCCCGAGAGCGGCCGACGAGCGATCATGAAACGCAAGATTTCAGCGCTTCTTGCCGCTGACATCGTCAAATACAGCAGGCTCGTCGCCGACGCCGAAGAGGAGACGGTGCGCCGCCTCGCCGCCTATCGCGCGGTATTCGAGGAGGCCGCGGCGCGCCATGGCGGCCGCATCGTCAACATGGTGGGCGACGCGGTGCTCGCCGAATTTCCGAGCTCGGTCGACGCGGTGCGCTGCGCCCTCGACGTGCAGGAGACGACGCGGCTGCACAACGAGACGTATCCGCCGGAACGGCACATGCAGATCCGCATCGGCGTCACGCTCGCCGACATCATGGACCAGGACGGCGAGCTCTTCGGCGACGGCGTCAACATCGCGGCACGCCTGGAGAGCCTGTCGCCGGCGGGCGGCATCTGCGTGTCGCAGACGGTGCGCGAGCAGGTCGCCGGCAAGATCGCGGCGACGTTTCACGACATCGGCGAGCAGCGGGTGAAGAACCTGCCCAATCCGATCCGCGCCTATGTCATCGCGCAGCCCGGCGCCGGCGCCCTTCCGTCGCGCAGGTTGCTGTCGCGGCCGCGCGGCCGCCTGCTTGCCGCCGCAGTGCTCATCGCCGCAGCGGGCGCGGCCTCGATCGTCGCGGCCGTGCAGTTTCGCGGCGCGCGCCAGACGCCGGCGGCGCCGGCGCAAGCCGCGACGGCGCCGCAGCTCGCCGCGACGCCCGCCGCGCTCCATTTCGACGAGGCCAAGGTGCGCGCCTTGGCGAAGAGCCAGTCGATCCCGCTGCCGCCCCGCCTGCGGGTGCTGATGCCGAACGCCGCGGTCCCGGCCGCCTTCGCGGCCTATCTCGGCGCCTGGGGCGGCGACAAGCGTTGGAACAACCGCGGCCGCCAGGCCATCCTCGTGGTCGAGAGCGTCGACGACGCCGCCACCGCGATCGGCATCTATGCCCATGGCGTGCCGCTGGTGACCAACGAGACGACGCAGAATTCCGCCCGCTTCGTGCCGTTCGCGGCGACCATCACCGACAAGGGCTTGCACTTCGTCTGGGGACCGTCGACCTACACGTTCCTGCTGATGCCCGACGGCTCCATGTTTGGACACCTGGAGTCGACCACCGAGCGCGGCCATTTCGACCTGTCGATCCTGCTGCAGCGGATCGAGTAGATCGCGCGAACGGCCGCACGCGTGTCCCGGGCGCAGACCCGGGACCCAGAGCAGTGGAGCGAATGGGTCCCGGATCAGCGGCGCACCGCTTCGCGCAAGAGCGCTACGCGCTGCACCGCATCCGGGACACGATGCCTACTTCCCCTTCACCATACGAATGAACTTCTCGAAGCCGGCGAGCTGCGCCTTGACCATGTCGATCGCGACTTGATCCTTGAGCTCGAGCGTCGCGGCATCGAACTTCTGCGGCGCAAAACTCACGATCACCTCGGGGCGGCCGAACCACATGACGTCGACCGAGGTGAGCGACTGGCGCAGATGATATTGCGCGCGCGCGCCGCCGAGCAGGCCACCGGCGGCCGACTGCACCGCGGCCGGCTTGCCGGCGAACGGCTGGTTCTTGAGGCGCGAGGCCCAGTCGATCGCGTTCTTGAGCCCGCCCGGGATCGACCAGTTGTATTCGGGCGTCACGATCAGGAGCGCGTCGGCGGCCCGGATCGCGTCCGCCCAGGCGGTCACCGACGGCGGAAAGCCGCCCGACTCCTGGTCGTCGTGATTGTAGATCGGCATCTGCGCGTGGGACGGCGCATCGCTGAACGTCATGCTCGCCGGCGCGAGCTTCGGCGCCATGCGGGCGAGCGCCGCATTGTACGAGCCTTTGCGCAGCGAGCCGCAGATGGTGAGGATTTTCAATGTATCGGTCATGCCCAAGCCCCGAGGTTGTCACCGTCATGGCCGGGCTTGTCCCGGCCATCCACGTCTTCCTTCGCGCTGATGCCGAAAGACGTGGATGCCCGGCACATAGGCGAGCAAAGCGACGCCGTTCTTCGAACGGCTATGGCCGGGCATGACGACAACTAGCAGAGTATAGCCGCAGTTGCGAGGGTCCTCACTCCTGCTGCGAGATGCCCGCCTTCTCGCGCACGGCGCTCCACTTGGCGATCTCGTTGATGACGTGCGCCCGCAGCTCGTCGGGCGTCGAGGTCTTCGCCGTCGCGCCGACCTTGAGGAGCTGCGCCTGGATGTCCTCCCGCGCCAGGACGTCGTGCAGCGCCTTGTTCATCTTGTCGATGATCGGCGCCGGCGTGCCGGCCGGAAAGGCGAGCCCGTACCAGCTCGTCACCTGAAAGGCCGGCAGGCCGGATTGCGCCACGGTCGGCAAATCAGGCAGCGACGGGTCGCGCTCGGGCGAGGTGACGGCGAGCGCTTTGAGCGCGCCGGAGCGGATCTGGCCGAGCACCGGCTGCACCAGCTCGAACGTGAAGTCGACCTGCCCGCCGAGCAGCGCCGTCACCGACGCCGGCGTGCCACGGTAGGGGATGTGCTTCACGTCGACGCCGGCGAGCTGGCGAAACATCTCCCCGGAGAAGTGCTGCGTGGTGCCGACGCCGACGCTCGAGAAGTTGAGCTTGCCAGGCGACCGCTTGGCCAGCGCGATCAGCTCGGCGACGCTCTTCGCCGGAAAATCCGGCCGCACCACCAGCACCAGCCCGGCCGTGCCGGTGAGCGACACGAAGGCGAAGTCCTTGACCGAATCGAACGGCAGCTTCTTGTACAGCGCGGCCGAGACGCCGTGCGCATTGTTCATCATATAGGCCGTGTAGCCGTCCTTCGCCGCCCGCACGACCGTTTCGCCCGCGATGATGTTGCCGGCACCCTGCTTGTTCTCGACCACCACGGGCTCCCCGAGCAGGTCGCCGAGCGGCGCCGCGATGATGCGGGTGACGATGTCGGTGCCGCCGCCGACGCCGGCGCCGACGATCACGTGGATCGGCCGCACCGGCCATTGCGGCGCGCTCGTCTGGGCGCTCGCGCCTGCCGGGAGGCCGAGCGCCAGCACCGCGGCAGCCAGCAGCGTCTTCATCCGCCTCATGGCGCCCTCCTCGATGTGGCTATTTTTCGTCTTCGATCGGATTGCGCAATATGCCGATGCCTTCGATCTCGATCTCGCACACGTCGCCGTTCTTCATCCATACCGGATTGGGCTTGCGCGCGTGGCCGACGCCGGACGGCGTGCCGGTGAAGATGATGTCGCCCGGCTCGAGGGTCAGCCCCTGCGTGATGTAGACCAGCATCTCGCGCACCGGAAACATCATGTTGTCGGTATTGTCCGACTGCATGACCTTGCCGTTGAGCCGGCTCTCGATCTTGAGGCCCGTGCCGGCGGCCGGCAGCTCGTCGGCCGTGACCATCCAGGGGCCGAAGCCGCCGGTGCGGTCGAAATTCTTGCCCATGTCCCACTGCGTGGTCTTGCGCTGGAATTCGCGCACCGAGCCTTCGTTCGAGCACGACCATCCCGCGATACATGATGTCGCATTGTCCAACGTGAGATGCTTGGCGCGCTTGCCGACGATCAGCATCAGCTCGGCCTCGTAGTCGAGCGTCTCCGACACCTTGGGCCGGATGATCGGGCTCCCGTGCGGCACCATCGAGGTGAGGCAGCGCATGAAGATGGTGGGGAATTTCGGGATGTTGTCGCGATTGGGACCTTCCTTGACGTGATCGAGGTAATTGAGCCCGAGGCAGATGATCTTGCCGGGACGCCCGACCGGCAGCGCGTACGTGATGCCCGCGAGCGGCCGGTGCGCCGAGGCGGGCGCGCGCCTTGCGAGATCCTTCACCGACGAAAGGTCGCCGTTCGTCGACACCAAGAGCGCGCCGAGATCGGTCGGCACCTTGGCGTCGGCCGCCTGCAGGTCGATGACCGCATCGCCCTCGACCACGCCGAGATGCGGGCCGCCCTGGGCTTCGAACGCGACGATTTTCATGATTTCCTCTTCTCTTGTAGCCCGCATGGAGCGGAGCGCAATGCGGGGAAAGCATCTCCGCGGATGGGGTTTCCCCGGATTACGGCGCTGCCGCGCCTCCATCCGGGCTACATGCCTACATCACTTCACCGCACCGAGCACGTGGCTCGCGATCTCGCCGCGCGTGCCCACCCAGACGTCGTCGCGCCACATCACCTTGCGGGCGACCGCCTCGAACGCCCACGCGCCGGACGGCCGGCCGTAGCAGTGCGCGTGCGCGGTCACGTCGATCATCAGGGCCTCGTCCTCGACCGCGAGCACATGGCCGAGCAGGTTGTCGAATTCCTCGACGAACTGGCGCGGCGAGCGGCCAAACCGCATGGCATGCGGCAGGTCGTTGATCTCCATGGTGAGCGGAATCGCGACGATGCGGCCGCCGTCGAATTTCTGCACATAGGGGCGATCATCGTCGAACACGTCGCCGTGCCACCGGTAGCCGGCCTTGAGCAGCAATTCCGCACTGTTTCGCGCCGGCGTGCCGCGCGGGCTGATCCAGCCGGTCGGCTGGCCGCCGGCGATCGCGGTGAGCACCTCGGTGGTCTTGATGATGTCGGCCTCGACCGCGTCGGGCGCGAGCGCCGCCGGCACGATCTCCTGCGCGTAGGCGTGCGCCACGATCTCGTGGCCGGCCGCCGCGATCGCCTTGATGGTGTCGGGCGTGCGCTCGGCGAGCACGCCGCTCACCATCACGCTCGCCTTGAGCTTGACCCGGTCGAGCGCCTTGAGCAGCCGCTCGATGCCGCGCACCTGCCCGTAATGTCCCCACGACAGCGCATTGGTGTCGAATACGCCTGCCGGCAGCGGGTTGCCCATCGGCCCGAGCCCCGGCGTCTTGCCGTCCGACCACGCCTCGTAGGCGACGTTGAAGACGACCGCCACCAGCCGCCGCCCCGGCCAGCGGAAATCCCGCCCCAGCCGCGTCACGCGCGCGCCGCGCGCCACCGCGTCCTGCATGCTTCCTCCCGGTACTCGAGGTTTACCTGCGCCCGGAGAAATTATAGGGGGTAGCCCGCATGGAGCGAAGCGGAATGCGGGGGAGGCAGTAGCGTGTAGCCCGCATGAGCGCAGCGACATGCGGGAATGGTGGTCCCGGATGTCGGCGCTGCGCGCCTCATCCGGGCTACGAGGCTACGAAGCCACGAGCGCATGCACGGAAAAATAGCCCGCCGCATCGGTCCACGTCGTGACCGGCGACCAGCCGGCTTGCGCGGCGAGCGCCTGGAAGGACTCCACCGTGTACTTGTAGCTGCTCTCGGTATGAATGGTCTCGCCCGCCGCGAACTCGATTGCTCGATCGCACACGCGGACCGTCTGCGCGGCGGAGCTTTCCAGATGCATCTCGATCCGGCTCGCCGCCGGATTGAAGAAGGCGCGGTGGCGGAAGCTGCCGAGGTCGAAGTCGGCGCCGAGCTCGCGGTTCATCCGCCGCAGCAGGTTGAGGTTGAACGCCGCCGTCACGCCGGCCGCATCGTTGTAGGCGGCATTGAGGACCGCGGGATCCTTCACGAGGTCGATGCCGACGATGAGATGGGCGCCGCGACCGAGCAGACGCGCCGCGTGGGCGAGAAATTTCTCCGCCTCGGGCGGCTCGAAATTGCCGATGGTCGAGCCGGGAAAGAAGCCGACGCGCGGGCGCGCGCGGGCCGCCCGCGGCAGCTCGAACGGCTTGGTGAAGTCGGCGGCCACCGGATGGATCTGCAGGCCCGGCAGGTCGCGCTTGAGACGGGCGGCCTCGCTGTTGAGGAAGCCTGCCGAGATGTCGACCGGCACATAGACCGCGATGGCCGCGGCGCCGAGCACGATGCGCGCCTTGACGGTCGAGCCGCTGCCGAACTCGACCAGCGCGGCGCCCGGCGCGATCAGGCGGGCAATGTCGCGGGCGCGCGCCTTGAGGATGCCGAGCTCGGTGCGGGTCGGATAATATTCCGGCAGCGCCGTGATCTGCTCGAACAGCGCCGAGCCGTGGTCGTCGTAGAAATATTTCGCCGACAGCCATTTCGGCTTCGTTGCGAGCCCCGCGATCACGTCGCGGGCAAAATCGGAGAGCGGCGGCCGCGCGCGGGCGGCGGTTGTGGCGAGCATACTCATGGGGGTTACGGCTCCGTGCGCGTCAGGCGGGGAAGTCGGCGAGCCGCAGGCCGGTGAACTGCCAGCGCGCGGGCGGAGGGAAGAAATTGCGGTAGCTCGCGCGCGCGTGCCCGCGCGGCGTCGCGCAGGAGCTGCCGCGCAGCACCATCTGGTTGACCATGAACTTGCCATTGTATTCGCCGAGCGCGCCTTCGACCGGCCGATAGCCCGGATAGGGCGCATAGGCGCTGCGCGTCCACTGCCACACGACGCCGAAGGCGGCATCGAGCTCGTTGCCGCGCGCCGCCACCTCCCACTCGGCTTCGCTCGGCAGGTGCTTGCCGGCCCAGCGCGCGAAGGCATCCGCCTCGTAATAGCTCAGGTGGCAGGCCGGCAGCGCCGGATCGACCGGTACGAGACCCGCAAGCGTCATCACCGACCAGCCGCCGTCGTCTCCGTCCGCTTGATCCCCTTGGCGCCAATAGCCGGGCGCCCGCCAGCCTTCGGCCGCGACCGTCGCCCAGCCGTCGGAGAGCCACAGCTCCGGGCGCTCGTAGCCGCGGTCGGCCATGAAGGCGAGCCAATCGCCATTGGTGACGAGCCCGCGCGCGATGCCGACCGGACCGACCAGCGTGCGATGCGCCGGCTCCTCGTTGTCGAAACAAAAGCTCTTGTCCTGGTGGCCGACCGTGCGGATGCCTTCGGGGATCGGCGCGAAGCCGCGGGTGTCCCGCGCGCCGACACCCGGCAGGCGCCAAGCCGCATCGTAGACCGGGCTGTCCGGGTTCTCCGCAAACGCGTGCAGGATGTCGGTGAGGATGAGCTCCTGGTGCTGCTGCTCGTGATTGAGGCCGATCTCCACCACCTTGAGCACGTCGGCAAGGCTGGCGGGCGCGGCATCCGCGATCAGCCGTTCGACCGCCGCGTCGACATGGGCGCGATAGGCCGCGACCTCGGCGGCGCTCGGGCGCGTGATCAGGCCGCGCTTCGGCCGCGCATGGCGCGGGCCGGCCGCGACATAGTAGGAGTTGAACAGGAACGCGAAGCGTTGGTCGAACGGCCGATAGCCGTCGACGTTCGGGACCAGCAGGAATTGCTCGAAGAACCACGTCGTATGCGCGCGATGCCACTTGGTCGGGCTCGCGTCCGCCATCGACTGGATGACCTGGTCCTCGGCCGAGAGCGGCGCGGCGCGCCGCTCGGTCTCACGGCGCACCTCGCGAAAGGCCGCGATCGCCGCGTCACGCCGGTCGGGGCCCGCATCGCTCGCAGGCGACGCCGCCGCGGCCAACGCAATTCCAGTGGCAAACGGAGCGGTTTGGGCCATGCGGCGCCCCCTCAAAATACGACTTAAGTATCGACCCGAGAACCTGCAACCAGCGAGGATCTAGGCGCGACGCGACTACAAGTCCAAATAAACTCTCTGTGTAGCCCGCCGGTTCCCTGAATCTAGGGTCGCTCCTGCGGACGCGCAACCGGCTGGGCGCGCGTGGTCGCGAGCCACAATTCGCGCGCGCCGACCGCGGCGAGCGCGAGCGTGAATGGTATGATGAAATAGAGCAACCGAAACAGCAGCAGCCCCGCCACCAGCTCCTCGCGGTTGAACTGGTGAAGGCCGACCAGCATGGCGGCATCGAACACGCCGAGCGAGCCGGGCGCATGACTCGCAAAGCCGAACAGGGTCGCGAACACGAAGATCACCGACAGCGCGACGAAGTCGATCGGCGGCTGCGCCGGGATCAACAGCGAGATCGCGACCGAGCAGAAGAAGAGATCGGTGACGCCGATCAGGATCTGCACCAGGGTGAGCGGCCCGTTCGGCAGCGTCACCTGCCAGCGCGCGGCGCCGACGATGCGCGGCTGGCGCCACACATAGATCACGTAGCTCAGGATGACGCAGAGCGCCGCGATGCCGACGGTGCGGTTCGCCGCCGCCGGCAGATGATCGACCGCGCTCGCCGCCGCCGGCACGTAGGCGAGGCCGAGGCCGAGCACCGTGAGGTTGCCGAGCCAGAAGGTGAGCCCGGTGACGAAGCAGAGCTTTGCGATATCGAGCACGCGCAGGCCGTAGAACGAGTAGATGCGATAGCGGATCGCGCCGCCGGTGAAGACGGTCGCGCCGATATTGTGGCCGATCGAGTAGCCGGTGAAGCTCGCAAGCGCCGCGACACGATAGGGCACGTGGCGGGCGCCGATCGTGCGCAGCGCGAACCAGTCGTAGAAGGTCAGCGTCGCGTAGGACGCCGCGATGGCGAGCGCCGCGAGGACGATCTCATGCGGCGGCTTCTTCTCCAGTGCCGTCATCACGTGGTGGATGTCGAGATGGTGCAGCCGCCGCCACAGGATGGCGAGCGAGACGCCGATGATGCAGGCGCTGAGAACGAGCCCGATCCGGCTCCAGCGAGTGCGCGCAAAAACTGCGATCGCGGCGTTCCAAACCTCGGCGAGCAATCGCAGTCCTCGTGGCCCTTCGTGTCGCGACTCGTGGTCGACGCTTCCACGCCCTTACGACAGATTGACGACAGCCGGAAGACCCCGCAGGGGGCGAAGTAAGAGCCTCTGATCACCCTCCCCTGCAGGGGGAGGGTCGGCGAAGCGAACGAAGTGAGCTGAGCCGGGGTGGGGTGGCGGCGTCTCCCACACCCCACCCCGGATCGCCTTTGGCTGCGCTCAACGCGATCCGACCCTCCCCC
>Ga0209006_10000518_pt1 | contig 36171 bp, 41 predicted proteins | sample JacPin_JW_Ref_O2_FD_188567 | JGI IMG/M metagenome (GOLD analysis project Ga0209006, IMG submission 188567) | Forest soil microbial communities from Algoma, Ontario, Canada - Jack Pine, Ontario site 1_JW_Ref_O2 (SPAdes) (version 2) | ecosystem: Environmental > Terrestrial > Soil > Boreal... | reverse complement strand
CTGGCGGTCGGCCACGGCTGGCGCGACCGTGCCGCTCCGGCCAGGTCGCTCGCCAGGGCTGCCAGCCCCTGGGGCCAGGTGAGCACGGCACCGCGCTCGGCATTTGCGGCGAGACCATCCCGGCCGCAGAAATAGTGGAGGCCTGCCCATGCGGAAACCTCGTCATAGTGCCGCCCGTAGTCGTCGCGGCAGCAGTAGTCCAGGTACCAGTGCAGGGTCGGTGCCGTCATGCCGGCCGCCTCGAGCCATGACTTGAACGTGATTGCATCCAGCATCCGAAACTGAGGATCCATCGACGACAATTCGAGCGGCACCGCGAAGGCTCGTCGCCCATCGCTGCCGCGCGCGCCCGCGTAGGAATCGACCATGGCGAAGAAGCGTTCATGATCGGCGCGCTCGGCAGCACTGATGTCTTCGCTCGGCAAGTAGCCTTCCTGCCAGCTGCCTCGATACAGAACCCGCTCCGCCGGTCCGTGCACGACAAAACGTTCGTCGTACGTCGGCCGCAACTCGTAGGCATTGTTCTGAATGACGCCGAACTCGGAGAGCATCTCGCGCATATGCCGCGACTCCATCGACGGCAACGGCAGGTAGTGGGCTCCCGTGGGAAAAACCAGTTCGCCGTCGCGGCCGGCGGCCGCGTTGCCATGAGGTTCCGGCCCGGACACCAGCAAGACGTCGCGGACCCCGCGCTTGGCCAATTGCCACCCGGCCGTCAGCCCGGCGATCCCGCCGCCCGCGATCAACACCTCGGTGTCGAGGGTCTCCGACGGTGCGGGCAGTTGGGTTGCGTCGCGCAGCCAATGGCCCTGATCGCGTCCGGGATAGTCGACCGTGGCGGCGATGTGTTGCCGCTCGAGAAACAAACCGGCGCTTCCGCCGGCAAGCGCCGCGGCGGTGAGGACGAAATCCCGGCGGCGCATCAACGGATCACTCGGTGCCAGTCCTCGTCGAAATAGCGCACCAGCGCCTGACTGTTGAGATGATTCGCCTCGACGGCGATTCGCTGCATGTCCGGCGGGAAGGTGAACATTTCATGCGTGACCTCGGCGTTGAGATAGCGCATGGGCAGGCGATAATGAGTCGGCGGCGTGAACACGGCCTCTCCCGCCGCCACGATGAAGCCCCACTCGCCGAACGACGGAACATAGGTGTGATACGGATAAGTTTGGTAGCCCGCGTCGCGCAAGGTCGCCTCGATGGACCAATACGCATGCGGCGCAAAGTAGGGCGAGGTCGCCTGCACGACCACGAGTCCGTGCGATGCGATCCGCTTCTTGAGGAGCGCGTAGAACGGCACCGAGTAGAGCTTTCCCAACGCAAACGTCGACGGATCCGGAAAGTCCACGAAGGCCGCGTCGAAGCTCTCGTCGCTCGTTTCGATCCAGCGCGCCGCATCGGCATTGATGAGTCGCAGCCGCGGATCGTGAAACGAATCGTGGTTGAGCGCGACCAGTATCGGCGCCGAGGAAAACAGGCGCGTCATCTCCGGGTCCAGGTCGACGAGCGTCACTTTTTGGACTTGGGGATAGCGCAGTATCTCGCGCAGTGCCAGCCCGTCGCCGCCGCCCAGGATCAGAATCGAGCGGGCCCATGGCAGCGATTCCATCGCGGGATGCACGAGCGCTTCGTGATAGCGATGCTCATCGCGCGAGGAAAACTGCAAATTGCCGTTGATGTACAAGCGTAAATCGTCTTTCCAGCGCGTCAGCACCAAACGCTGATAAGGTGTGGTGAGCGCTTGTACGATTTCATCCCCGTACATTCCGCGCTCGCCCCAATAAACCAACCGATCGGACGCAACGAAGCCCGCTCCGAGAATCACGAATATGATGGCGGCCCGCAGCACCCGGCGCCGGGCGTGGTCGACTGCGGCGCCGAACGTGTGAATGGTCCAAAGCGCCACCGCTATGTTGAGCATGCCGAACAGGAAGCCGGTCCGCGTCAGTCCCAAGTGGGGTGCGAGAACCATCGGAAACAGCAACGCGACCGCGAGCGCGCCCAGATAGTCGAAGGTCAATACCCTGCTCACGAGTTCGGCAAACTCCGTCTGCCTTGCATGCAAGGCGCGCATGACCAGCGGAATCTCCATGCCGACGAGCGCGCCGATGAGAAAAACGATCACGTAAAGCAGCGCGCGGAACGGGGCCGCGAGCCAGGCAAAGGCGAGGAACAGCAGGGCTGCGGAGACGCCCCCGATCAAGCCGATCGCCAGTTCGACGTCGACGAAGCGCGCCAGGACGTCTTGATCGCGGACATAACGCGATAAATGGGCGCCCACGCCCATGGCGAACAAGTAGCAGCCGATGACGGTCGAGAATTGCAGCACCGAATCTCCGAGCAAATAGCTCGACAAGGCGCCGGCGATCAATTCGTAGGCCAGTCCGCAGGACGCGACAAAGAAGACGGAAATAACTAGAATGCGATCGAACATCGCACGCGCCGTCGGCAGCAGGGATTCGTTACGCTGCCAGAGGATATGGAAATGGACATCATCACCAATTATGCCCTTCACCTCGTCGCCGCGGGACTGTTGCTAATCCTTTTCTTTTTCGTCTACACCTGGGCGACGCCGTTCGACGAGATGACTCTCATTCGCCAGGGCAACGTCGCGGCTGCGCTGACCTTGGGCGGCGCCATGATCGGGTTCTCGATGACGGTGGCGTCGGGACTGGTGCATACGGATGCACTGCGCTCGTTCGTCGGCTGGTCCGCCGCCGCCGCCGCCGTCCAGCTTCTCGCCTATGTGCTGGTGACCCGGCTGCTGCACATGTCCAAGCAACAGATCGAGGGCAATAATGTCGCTTTCGGGGTGCTGTTGGCGTCGATTTCGATTTCGGTGGGCGCGGTCAGCGCGGGAGCGCTTTCCTGAGAGCCGGGATTCCTTCCGAAGAAGCTTGATTGGGGTTATTTCATCGGTCCTCACGCAGGGAGATTGCCATGAGTCTTGGATCTTTCATCAAGAAACAGTTCATCGACATCCTGCAGTGGAACGAGGACGTCGACGGCGTCCTGGCATGGCGCTATCCGATGCAGGACTTCGAGATTCAGTACGGCGGCAGCCTCACGGTGCGGGAATCGCAAGTCGCGGTGTTCGTCAACGAAGGCAAGATCGCCGACGTGTTCGGTCCCGGTATGTACAAACTGACCACGCAGACGCTCCCGGTACTCACCTATCTCAAGAACTGGGACAAGCTCTTCGAGTCGCCCTTCAAGTCGGACGTTTTTTTCTTCAGCACCCGGTTGCAGACGGGACGCAAGTGGGGCACACCCCAGGCGATTACCCTGCGCGACACCGATTTCGGCATGGTGCGCCTGCGGGCATTTGGGATGTACTCGTATGCCGTCGCGGACGCGCGCAAGTTCTTCACTTCGATCAGCGGGACACGCGCCGTCTACACGCGTGACGATCTCGAGGAGCAACTCCGCGGCATTCTGGTGTCGACCATGGCGACGTCCCTGGGGACGGCGTCCAAACCGTTTCTCGACTTGGCCGCGAATCAGACGTTGATGGCCGGCGAGGTGAAGGGCCCGATCGAAAGCGCCTTCGGGAAATATGGTCTGGCGCTCGATGTATTCAACGTCACGAGCATCAACCTGCCGGAAGACCTGCAGCAAGCACTCGACAAACGCATTGCCATCGGCATGGCCGGAGATCTGAACAAATACACGCAGTATCAAGTGGCCAATGCCGTGCCTCTGGCGGCCCAGAACGAAGGCGGCATGGCGGGCGTCGGCGCCAGCCTGTCGGCGGGGCTGGTGCTGGGACAAACCATGGCCCAGGGGTTGGCGGCGGGTCAAAAGACGCCGTCGGAGCCGTCCGCCGCGCCGGCTACTGCGGCGCCGGCTACTGCCGCGCCCACACCGGATCCCGAGGCACGGCTGGCTCAGCTCAAGGGATTGCTCGACAAGGGACTGATCTCGGCCGGCGATTTCGAGTCCGCCAAGGCCGAAGTCATCAAGAAGCTGGTGGGCTGAGCAGCCCCGGTATGCAGCAGGTTGCCTGTCCCGGTTGTGGGGCTCCTGTGCAGTTCAAATCGACTGCCTCGGTCATGGCGGTCTGCGAGTTCTGCAAGACGACGCTTTTGAAGGATGCGACGTCGGTCAGCAACCTAGGCAAGATGTCGGAGGTCCTCGAGGACTATTCCCCGGTGCAGATTGGAACCTCGGGGCAATTCGCGCAGCGCTCGTTCTCCGTCATCGGACGCATTCAGTTGCAGTATTCGGACGGATTCTGGAACGAGTGGTACGTCTTGTTCGACGATGGCACCAATGGGTGGCTGTCGGATGCGTCGGGTCAGTTCACGATGACCTTCGGCAAGACCGCCGGCGGCGAGTTGCCGATCTTCGACAAGCTCGTGCCGGGCCGCACGCTGGCCGTGGCGGGTCAGGTGTACACGACATCGGATGTGAGAACCGCGCGATGCAGCGCAGGCCAGGGCGAGCTGCCCTTCAAGGTAGGCGTTGGGTGGCAGGCGCGAGTCGCCGACTTTCGTACCAGCGACCGCTTCCTGAGCCTCGATTATTCGGATGGCGACGCCCCTCGCGTGTACGCGGGCCAGGCCGTGAAACTCACGGACTTGAAGCCGCAGTTATTGCGCGACGCCGACCGGATCAGCGATTCAGCGGGACGTTTCCGCGGAAAGGTAAGCGCCCTCGCGTGCCCGTCGTGCGGGGCGCCCGTAAATTGCGCTCCGGGGGTGACGGTCCATATCGTCTGCCCCAGCTGTCACGCGGAAGTCGACACCGCGGGATCGGTGGCGACGGTGCTGGCGGCGGGCGCCGCGCTCGACAAGGTGAAGTTCACCCTCGCGTTGGGGGCCGAGGCGGCCATCGACGGATCGCGCTACACCATCTTGGGCGCCATGCGGCGCAGCGACGGCGATGGCGCCTCGGAATGGAGCGAGTATCTGCTCTATGCGCCCGGACGCGCGTTCATCTGGCTCATCGAGACCGAGGGCGGATGGCAGCGGGCCGAGGTGCTCGACCGGTGGCCCACCTGGGACGGGGCCGGACATGCTTCGCTCGATGGTCGCAATTTCAACAAGCGCGAAGAGTACGGCGCTCGCGTGACGTTCGCCGCGGGTGCGTTCAATTGGCGAGTGAGCGTGGGCGATACCGTACACGTAACCGAGTTCGTTGCGGGCTCCCTGGGGCTTGCGGCGGAGGCAACGAATGAGGAACTGACCTGGTCGCGCTCGTCGCCGCTGGCTTTGGATCAAATTCGCGCCTGGTTCGGCGGTCACGTGCACGTCGAGCAGCAGCCGCATCCCAAGTACGCGGACACTGCACGACGTATTTTGATCGTTTACCTCGTCGTGAACGCGATTCCGCTGCTGTTCGCCACCGGCAACTCTTTGCCGTATGCATTGTTGGGCGCGGCGGCGATTTATCTGCCGGCTTATTTTTTCGACAGACTGGACGCCGAGGGACGTTGATGAAAAACAACTTCATGGCATACGCCATCATCGTGGCCCTCGTCTTTTCGCTCGCGAGTTGGTCGGGTCTCGCTCGCCGGGCCATGGGAGGGCAAGGCAGCGGGAATTCGTGGCATTCGGGAACGTCAGGTCCCGGCTACAGCGGCGGTGTCTGGAGCGGCGGCGGCGGCGGACACAAATGAAGGCGGTTGATTCGTCGGTCGGGACTCATCTGCTCGCGGATCTTGATGGAGTAGACGCCGATTTGCTGCAGGACGGAGTCGCATTGGAGTCGCTGCTCCGCCGTGCGGCAGAGGCTGCCGGCGCGCGCGTGCTGAACAGTCACTTCCACAGCTTCGGCGCGGGCGACGGCGTGACGGGAGTCGTGCTTCTCGCCGAGTCGCATATTTCAATTCATACTTGGCCCGAGTCCGGGCTCGCTGCCGCGGACATTTTCATGTGCGGCACGGCGGACCCCGGACGAGCGCTCAAGGTTCTCGTCGACGGGTTGGCGCCCGCCCGCCAGCACGTTCACATCCTGGCGCGAGGGTTCGCGGAGCGCATGGCTTCGCTCGCTTGAGACCAGGCACGATCGGAGACAACCCCATGATTCAAGTACTGCTGACATCCCCAACCTTCGCCGCGTTCCTGTTGGCGAGCCTGATCCTCGCCGTCACGCCCGGCCCGGGTGTCATCTACATCGTGACACGCACCTTAGGCCAGGGGCGAAAAGCCGGATTCGCATCGATCGCCGGAATTGCGCTCGGCGACTTCGGGAATGCCACCGCGGCCTCCTTGGGTCTCGCCGCCCTGCTCTCGGCTTCGGCGGCCGCGTACGTCATCGTGAAGTTCGCCGGTGCGGCGTATCTTATTTATCTGGGCGTAAAGGCCTTGTGGGCACGGCGGTCTGCCGCTCCGCTTGCGGCAAGCCGGACCCGGGAGTCGCCGGTCCGCCTGTTTCGCGACGGCTTTCTGGTCTCGCTGCTCAACCCGAAGACCGCGCTATTCTTCGCAGCGCTCCTGCCTCAGTTCATCAATCCCGGCGCTTCGCCGCTGTGGCAAAGCCTTGTCTTTAGCTGCATCTTCGTAGCCATTGCGATGTGCACCGATACCATCTACATGCTCACGGCCTCGGCTCTCGCGCCCGCCATCAGCCGGGGCGGAAGTTCGCGCTCGTACGGCCGATACATCACGGCCGCGACGTTCATCGGACTCGGCGTCTATGCGGCGCTCGCGAATCCGCGCTCTGCCAAGTAGCAGGGCGGCCCCGTTGCCGCCTAAAATGTCAGGACCCATGAATCAAGTTACAAAGTTTCCGGATATGCGTCCCGCGAGGCCGCCCGGCCCCATCCACCTGCCGCCGCCCTCCGGGTATGTGCAGCGAGTGCCGTTGTTTCCCACCACGGACGGCAGCGTCAAGAGTCGACGCTTCGAGCGTAAGCGGCTTCTGCTGTGGTTCGGCATTGCCGTGGCGTTCCATGCGGCCCTGCTGCTGGGTTTGTGGTTGATGCCGGCCCTGCGCATCAAGTGGGAACCCTCCCCCGATGCGTGGGTGCGGGTCATTTCGGTACCGAAGGCGCAGCCGGAGCCCGCGGCTCCTGTTGCGGCGCCCGCGGCGAAACCGGTCGACGGCCGGGGAAAAACCCACCAAGCACCACGCCCGGCGGAGGCACCATGAAACTCAGCGCTCGCAATGTCTTATCGGCCACCGTCAAAGCCGTCACTCCCGGAGCGGTGGATACCGAAGTCATCGTCGAGGTGGCTCCCGGAATCGAGATCGTGTCGATCATCACGAAGAAGTCCGCGGAATCGCTCGGGCTCAAACCCGGCGCCAAGGCTTACGCGGTCATCAAGGCATCCAACGTCATCATCGGCGTGGATTGACCGACCGGAAGACTGACCGACCGGGACCGGGCCGCGCGCGGCCTGCACGTGGGCCGCGGTTTCCGGAGCAAGGCGGTGGTTCGGACCCGCACGGGGGCCGCACGGGCAATGTATAAGTGCGCTCGATACAATCTAGGGTGTAGCGATTTTGGCCAACCCGGCATCCACGGCCCGCTTTACCTCGTCGGTGAGCTGACGCGGATTCTTGCCCGCCGGCGTAATGGGCTCGCCAATCACCACGTGCACCGTGCCCGCTTTTTTCACGATGCCGCGCCGCGGCCAGAACTGTCCGGCGTTGTGCGACACCGGCACCAGGAGCTTGCCGGTCGCGATCGCCAACATGGCGCCGCTGAAGCCGAATTTCTTCGTCGCGCCCGCCACCACGCGGGTGCCCTCGGGAAACACGATGACCCATAGGCCGTCTCTGAGCCGTTCTCTGCCCTGCTCGACGACCTGATTGGCTGCGCGATGACCCTCGCTGCGGTTGATGGCGATGGGCCGCAACAATTTGAGCCCCCACCCCACGAACGGTATCCACAGCAGCTCCCGTTTCAACACCCACACGTGGGGCGGGAAGATCACGAACTGGGCAATGGTCTCCCAGGCGGAGCTGTGTTTGCTCATCACGATGTGGGCGCCTTCCGGGATTCGCTCGCGCCCTTCGACGGTGAACTTCAAGCCGCACAGGCGCGCCAACACCCATAGCAGCCAACGCGCCCAGCAACGGGCAACCGCGAATTGGAAGCTGTAGGGGGACCAGAAGCAGAGGGACATGAACGCGCCGCACACGCACGCCGAGAGGATCATGTAGGCATTGAACAACAGCGACCGCAACAGCTGCATGACCGATCAACCCGGTAGTCGCGACAAATCCGCTACACCGCCGAGCAGCACCTGGACATCGCGCAGCAGCGCGAGCCGGTTGTTGCGCCTGTCGAGATCCTCATCCATGACCATGATCTTCTCGAAGAACTCGTCGACGGCGCCGGACAGCCCGGTGAGCGCACGCAACGCGTCCGCATAGCGTTGCTCGGCAATCGCCAGTTCGACCGTTCCGCCGAGCTCGCCCAGCACGCGGTGCAGGGCGCGTTCCGCATCCTCGGCGAGGACGGCTGTCCGCACGGTGAGGGGCATCCCCTGGGGCGCCTTGCGCAGGATGTTGACGATTCGTTTGTTGATGGCGGTCAGCACACCGGCATCGGGCAGCGACAAGAACGCATTGAGGGCCTGCAGCCGAATCTCCACATCCACGGGCGAGGCCGGCCGGCCGGCGAGTACGGCGTCGATCATTTCCGCCGTGGTCCCGTCGGCGCGCTCCAGCAGCAGGCCGCGCAACCGCTCGGCAATGAAATCGTACACCTCGTCGATGACTCCCGGCCGGTGTACCGGCTGCGCCGATTCGGATTCCTTGAGCAGGGCCGGCAGGTCAAGATTCAGCCGGCCCTCCAAGATGATGCGCAGCACGCCGAGCGCGGCCCGGCGCAGACCGAAGGGATCCTTGGTGCCGGTAGGCCGCTGTTCGATGGCGAAGATTCCAACCAAGGTATCGAGCTTGTCGGCCAGCGCCAGCGCTTGACCGGACTTGGTGGTAGGCAGCGCGTCCCCCGCAAACCGCGGTCGGTAGTGTTCTTCGATGGCCAGCGCCAGTTCGGCGGGTTCGCCCTGGGCGAGGGCGTAGTACTTGCCCATCGTGCCTTGCAGTTCCGGGAATTCACCCACCATGGCGGTCATGAGATCAGCCTTCGCCAGTTCGGCTGCTCGAATTGCCTCTGGTGGAGCACTTATACATTCCGCAATCGATCGCGTCAGCGTTCGAACCCGTAGGGTCTTCTCCGCATAGCTGCCCAATTTCGTCTGAAACGTGACGTCGCCCAGGCGTGCGGCGTGCGCCTCCAGCGGCAGTTTGCGGTCCTGGTCCCAGAAGAATGCGGCATCGCTCAACCGCGGCCGAACCACGCGTTCATTACCCTCACGCACTTGGGCGGGATCCCGGCTCTGTATATTGCTCACCGTAATGAAGCCGCCGGTCAGTGCCCCATCGGCGCCCTCGACCGGGAAATATCGCTGATGGTCCTGCACGGTGGCGATCACGACTTCCCGCGGGAGCGCGAGAAAGCGCTGCTCGAAGCGGCCGGCGATGGGTACCGGCCATTCCACGAGAGCGGTGACCTCATCGAGCAGCGCATCCTCGATCAAGGCGAAGCCGCCCGACTCGGTCGCTGCCGCCATGACGCCGGCCCGAATTGCCGCACGGCGCTTGGAGAAGTCGGCGATGACCTTCCCGCGGCGCAATTGACCCTCATAGCTTCCAGGCGACGTCACCGTCAGCGGCCGCGGTGCGTGGAAGCGGTGCCCCGTGGTGATCCGGCCGGAGTGGAGGCCGAGGACGGTGATCGGGACCACGTCGTCGCCGAAAAGCAGGATGACCGAGCGCACCGGCCTCACGAATTCCGCGCTATGCGCGCCCCAACGCATGCGCTTGGCGATGGGCAACCCGGCGATGGCTTGGTTCACGATCCCGCTCAATAGGCCGGCCGTGGCGGCGCCGGGCTCCGTGCCGCGAAACGCGAGCCACGCACCCTTGTCCGTGGTCAGGCGCTCCAGGGTGCCGACATCCACTCCGCAGCTCTTGGCAAATGCGGCGGCCGCCTGCGTGGGCGCACCCTGCGCATCGAATGAGGCGGCCACCGGAGGCCCGCGGCGCTCGACGCGCCGGTCGGGAGCGAATTCAGCACAGCCAGCCACGTGGACCGCGAGACGCCGAGGCGTTGCAAAGCCATGCGCCTTGCCGTGCGGAACGCCGGCCGCATCGAGGCCCTTCAGCAGCCCCTCGGTAAGAGCGGTCGACAACGTCAACAACGTGCGCGGCGGCAATTCCTCGGTTCGCAGCTCGAACAGCAGATCGCGGGCCGCCATCAGGCGGCCTCAGGCGAAAGCGCGTGCCTGAGCAGCGGAAAGCCGAGCGTCTCGCGGCTCTCGCGATACGCTTCGGCGACGCCGCGCGCCAGCGTGCGGACCCGCAGAATGAAGCGCTGGCGCTCGGTGACGGAGACGGCATGCCGGGCATCGAGGAGATTGAACGAGTGTGAGGCCTTCACCATTTGCTCATAGGCGGGCAGCACCAGTTTGTCGTCCAGCAGTCGCCGGCAGGCGGCCTCGTGGATATCGAACTGACCGAAGAGGACCTGCGTATCAGCCTTCTCGAAATTGTAGGTGGATTGCTCCACTTCATTTTGATGGAACACGTCGCCATACGTGATGGCGCCGAAGGGACCCTCGGTCCATACGATGTCGTAGATGCTCTCCTTGCCCTGGATGTACATCCCGAGGCGCTCGAGCCCGTAAGTGATCTCGCCCATGACCGGGCGGCAATCCAAGCCGCCGACCTGCTGAAAATAGGTGAACTGCGAGACCTCCATGCCGTTGAGCCATACTTCCCATCCCAGCCCCCACGCCCCCAAAGTGGGCGATTCCCAATTGTCCTCGACGAAGCGGATATCGTGAGTCAACAGATCAAAGCCTAGGCTGCGAAGCGAGCCGAGATACAGTTCCTGAAAGTCGTCCGGCGAAGGTTTGATGCAGACTTGAAATTGGTAGTAGTGCTGCAAGCGAAAGGGATTGTCGCCGTATCGACCGTCCGTCGGCCGGCGGGACGGCTGCACATAGGCCGCACTCCACGGCTCGGGCCCCACTGCCCGCAGGAAGGTGGCGGTGTGAAACGTGCCGGCACCCATCTCCATGTCATAGGGCTGCAAAATGATGCAACCCTGCTCCGACCAATACTTTTGCAGTGCAAATATCAGGTCCTGAAAGGTCCGGGGCGAAGGGGGACGTGCTTTGGCCATCATGTCTCGCGGGCGTTTGCAACAACGGCCGCGAGTATAGCGACGCCGCACGCACGCTGTCCTGGAGCCTGCCTGGGGGCAGGCCCTTCCGGGCGGGGACATGCACCTCTATTGCACACACGCACCACTTCAGGGCGCATGGGTTTTCGACTTGCGCCATACTAGTGCGCCAATGCACGCTTCTTGGTCGCAAGCCATTGATCCTTCGAGCCGGCTCGCTGGCACATTTGCTGCATTGTCACATTACCCGGCGTAGGGGCCGGCTCAAAGAACTATTCCAACTCGCGAGGGTGCCAATGACTCCGGCTGATGTTCTAAAATTGATTAAGGAAAAAGAGGCGAAGTTCGCCGATCTTCGGTTTACCGACACGATCGGAAAGGAACAGCATGTCACCGTCCCGACACGGCTCGTGGATGAAGGCTTTTTCAAGGACGGCAAGATGTTCGACGGCTCGTCCATCGCCGGTTGGAAGGGCATCAATGAATCGGACATGATCCTGATGCCGGATCCGTCCACGGCGGTCATCGACCCGTTCTATGAAGAAACGACGGTCAACCTGCGCTGCGATGTGATCGAACCCATGACCATGCAAGGCTACGGCCGTGATCCGCGGTCGCTGGCGAAGCGCGCCGAGGCCTACTTGAAATCATCCGGCATTGCCGACTCGGCCCTGTTCGGTCCCGAGAATGAATTCTTCATTTTCGACAGCGTCACGTCGAGTTCCGGCATGAACGGCTGTTCCTACGAAGTGGACTCCTATGAGGGCGCTTGGAACTCGGGCAAGACGTACGAAGACGGCAACAAGGGGCATCGGCCCGGGGTGAAGGGCGGCTACTTCCCCGTGCCGCCGGTGGACGCGCAGCAGGACATCCGCACCGCCATGTCGATGGCCTGCGAGGAGATGGGCCTGAAATTCGAGGTGCACCATCACGAGGTGGCGACCGCGGGTCAGGGTGAAATCAACGTCGCCGCGAACACGCTGACGAAGAAGGCCGACGAGGTTCAGATTCTCAAGTACGCCCTGCAGAACGTGGCGCATGGCTACGGCAAGACGCTGACCTTCATGCCGAAGCCCATCGTCGGCGACAACGGCAGCGGCATGCACGTGCATCAGTCCCTGCAAAAAGAGGGGAAGGCCCTCTTTGCCGGCGACAAGTACGGCGGCCTCTCGGATATCGCCCTCTACTACATCGGCGGCATCATCAAGCATGCGCGCGCCATCAACGCGTTCACCAATGCCAGCACCAACAGCTACAAGCGATTGGTGCCGGGATTCGAAGCCCCGGTGAAGCTGGCCTATTCGGCGCGCAATCGTTCGGCCTCGATCCGCATTCCTTGGATCGCCAATCCGAAAGGCCGGCGCATCGAAGTGCGCTTCCCCGATGCGACCGCAAATCCGTATTTTGCGTTTGCATCCATGTTGCTGGCCGGCATCGACGGGATCCAGAACAAAATCCATCCCGGCGATCCCGCGGACAAGGATCTGTACGATCTGGAGCCCGAAGAGGATAAGAAGATACCGACCGTTTGCCACTCGCTCGACATGGCGCTCGACTACCTGGACCAGGATCGAGCGTTCCTCAAGGCTGGGGGCGTATTTACCGATGATCTCATCGATGCGTACATCGAGCTCAAGATGAAGGAGGTCACTCGATTGCGTATGACCACACATCCGATCGAAATCGAGATGTACTACAGTCTGTGAGCCTTTCGTGCAGCGGTGCAGCCATAAGGTGACGGCGGTCACGCCGCCGTCGCCTTGAGCTTTGTGGACTGGAGGCGATAGGGATATGCTTTGCCGTTATGCACCTTCTGCGACTTTGGATTGCTCTCGGGCTGGTCGCGGCCTGCGCCGCCGATGCGGCGGTGATCTACAAGTGGACCGATGCCGATGGCGTGGTTCATTACTCGGATCAGGCGGTGCCCGGAGCGGAAAAGATCGTCACGTCGTCGGGTTCGAAGAATGGCATCGCGGTAGGGGCGGCGCGTGCCCCGTCCAGCGCCGCGCCCGGCAACAAAGCCGCGTCGCGTTCCGATTTCGCCGCTTTCGCGATCGAGTCGCCGGCGAAGGAACAGTCGTTCTTCGGCGACGAGGTCATTCCGGTGCGCTTGAGACTCGAGCCGGACCTCAAGGTGAATCAGACGATCAGCTGGTACTTGAACGGCGCGCCGTTGACCGACCAGCCGCCGACTTCCCGCTCTTTCGCCCTGCAGTCGTTGCCGCGCGGCACCTACCAGATCTCGGCGACCATCACGGACACCGTGACCGGCGAGTCGCAGACTTCGGACGGCGTCACCTTCTATGTCAGACAGCCATCCGAGCTGTCGCCGCAGCACCGAAAACCTTGATCCCCGCCGCAGCCGACGCGGAAGTGCCGCTTGGCTGCTGAACTCGAGGTGCAGGGGCCGGCCTTCGACGGGACCGACTTGCTCGACGCGCTGGTCACCAGCGTCTTTCTTCTCGATCAAGACTTGCACGTCAACTACTTGAATGCCGCAGGTCAGACGCTGCTGGGTCTGGGCGCCAATCAAGCGCTCGGCCGGCGTTTCGTCGATCTTGCGCGCGGCGCCGAAAGCCTGATCACTCTCTTCGAGCGCGCCCGGTCGGGCGGCGAGGGCGTCGTTCAGCGCGAACTGGCCTGGCCCGCGCCGGGCGGAGTCGACCGCATACTCGATTGCGCCGTTACTCAGGTCGTCATCGGACATGATGCGCCGCGCCTGTTGCTGGAAATCGAGGACATCACGCAGCATCGGCGGCTGACGCGTGAAAATGCCTTGTTGGCGCAGCTCGGCGGCAGCCGGCTCATGGTCAGGCAGCTGGCCCATGAAATCAAGAATCCGCTCGGCGGTCTGCGGGGCGCCGCGCAGCTGCTCGAGCGCGAGCTACTGGATCCCAGCTTGCGCGAATACACCCGCGTCATCATCAGTGAGGCGGATCGGCTTACGCATTTGCTCGATTCCATGCTCGGCCCGGGACGCCCGCCGGCCAAACAGCTCGTGAACGTTCACGAGCTGTTGGAGCGCGTCTATCATCTGTTGCGCAGCGAGGCTGCCGAAGGGGTGATCGTCGATCGCGATTACGATCCCAGCCTGCCGGCGCTCGCCATCGATCCCAACCACATCATTCAGGCGATGCTGAACCTCGGCCGCAACGCCATTCAAGCGCTGTCGAGCGGCGTCGTGAAGTCGCCGCGCCTGGTGCTGCGAACCCGCGCGGCTACCAGTGTGAGCATCGGCACCAAACGGCATCGCCTGGTGGCGTCGATTCAATTCGAGGATAACGGCCCGGGCGTGCTCGCGGAAATCCGCGATACCATTTTCTATCCACTGGTGTCCGGCCGGCCCGAGGGAACAGGTCTCGGGTTGGGGATAGCGCAAGATCTCGTGAGCCGCCACGGCGGCCTCATCGAGTTCGATAGTGCGCCGGGAAGAACCATATTCGTGATTTTTCTACCAATGGACTCCGTATGAATGCAAAGCCGCTGAGTGTTTGGTTGGTCGATGACGATTCGTCCATCCGCTGGGTGCTCGAGAAGGCGCTGAAGGGCGGCGGCATGCACGCGAAGTCCTTCGACGGCGCGGATAATGCCCTGACGGCGTTGCGCGCCGATAAGCCCGATGTGCTGATGACGGACATCCGCATGCCCGGCCGCAGCGGACTCGATCTGCTGAAGGAAATACAGGTGTCGCGGCCGGGTCTGCCGGTGATCGTGATGACCGCGCACTCGGATCTCGACGCTGCGGTTGCCGCCTACCAAGGCGGCGCGTTCGAATACCTGCCGAAGCCCTTCGATATCGACAAGGCGGTGGATCTGGTCCGACGCGCCGCGCAGCAGTCGACGGTCTCCACCGATGTCGAGGCTGCGCGCCGCAGCATTCCGGAATTACTGGGCCAGGCCGCGTCCATGCAGCAGGTGTTCCGGGCCGTGGGCCGTCTCTCGCGCTCCAGCATGACGGTGCTCATCACGGGCGAATCGGGGACGGGAAAGGAGCTTGTCGCGCATGCGCTGCATCGACACAGTCCGCGATCCGCCAAGTCCTTCGTGGCCCTCAACACCGCGGCCTTTACCGCGGACCTTCTCGAGTCCGAGCTGTTCGGCCACGAGAAGGGCGCTTTCACCGGCGCCGACACGCTGCGTCGTGGGCGCTTCGAGCAGGCGGACGGCGGTACGCTGTTTCTCGACGAAATCGGCGACATGTCGCCGGCGCTGCAGACGCGCCTGTTGCGCGTTCTGGCCGAAGGGGAATTTTATCGCGTCGGCGGGCAAACCCCGGTGAAGGTCGACGTGCGCGTCATTGCAGCCACCCATCAAGATCTTGAAACGCGGGTGAGTTCGGGCCATTTTCGCGAAGACCTGCTGCACCGGCTCAACGTCATCCGCATCGAGATTCCGCCCCTGCGCGAGCGGCGCGAGGACATTCCGGAATTGCTGCGCCATTATTTGAGCCTGGCCGGGCTGGAGCTGGGCGTGGAGCCCAAATTGCTGATGTCGACGGCGGAAACCGCCTTGGTGACCTTCGATTGGCCGGGCAATGTGCGGCAGCTCGTGAATGCCTGCCGGCGCCTCACCGTGACGGCGCCGGGCCGCGAGATTCGCGCCGAAGACATTCCACCCGATCTCGGCGGCGCAGCGCTGGGGCAGGCCACCAATCATGACTGGATGGCGAAGCTGTCGCACTGGGCGGAGCAGGAATTGGATTCCGGCACTCAACGACTTCTCGACCAAGCCGTTCCGGAAGTGGAGCGCATCCTGATTCGCGTCGCCCTGCGCAAGGCCGATGGCCTGAAACAGGATGCGGCCAAGCTGCTGGGCTGGGGACGCAACACGTTGACCCGCAAGATGAAGGAGCTCGGCATGGAGGATGTCGCCTAGGAGCCAGACAGGCTCCTGGGCCGGACCGCGCGAAATACTCGGACAGGCTCCTGAGGCACCCGGAATTGCTTCGCGGCAGTTTATAATCGGTCCGACCATGGCCGATTTTCTCACCCACACGTTGGGGGCATCCGAACGCATTCTCTACGGCAACACGATTGCCGATTGGCTCGTTGCCGGCATCCTGGGCCTCGCCGTGTGGTCCGTACTCTCCGTGATGCGGCGGTTGATTGCCGCGCGCTCCAAGCGCTATGCCGGAGACCATCGCTCGACGCCCGTGCGGCTTCTCTTCTATCTCGCCGGCAACACCAAACAGTTCTTTTTCCTGGCCCTGGCGCTGTATGCCGCGCAGGAAGGTCTCACGCTGACGCCCAGACTGCAGCATGTGGTTTGGAACCTCGCGCTCATTCTCATCCTCCTGCAGGTCGGCTTGTGGGCGGGGCGCTCCCTACGCTTCTATCTCGAGATCAAGGAAATGGAGCGCGGTCCCGACCGCCTGTTCGCGGGCTCGCTGGACATCATCAACTTCGTGGCGCGAATGCTGATCTGGTCGTTGTTGATCCTGGTGGCGCTCGACAATCTGGGCGTGAACATCACGGCGCTGCTCGCCGGGTTGGGCGTCGGCGGCGTCGCCGTGGCTCTTGCTCTGCAGAACGTTCTGGGCGACTTGTTCGCCTCGCTCTCGATTGCCCTGGACAAGCCCTTCGCGGTCGGCGACAGCCTGAACATCGATACGTACACCGGCTCGGTCGAACACATCGGCATCAAGACGACGCGGCTGCGCAGCGAGACCGGCGAGCAAATCATCCTGTCGAATGCCGATATATTGAAGAGCCGGGTGCGAAACTATGGGCGCATGACCGAACAGCGCGTCTTGATGACGCTGCGTGTGGGGTATGCGACGCCCAGCGAGGTTCTGGCGAGCATACCGAAGCTCCTGGAAGGCATCGTGCGCGGACAGGTCACTGCCCGCTTCGAGCGCTGTCACTTGAAGTCGCTCGGTGAATCGTCGCTGCAGTTCGAACTATCCTATTTCGCCCAGCAACCCAAATTGAATCCGACGCTGGATCTGCAGCAAATCGTGAATTTTCAAATCATCAACGAGTTCCGCCGTCTCGGCATCGAGTTTGCGCTGCCGGTGCAGCGCGTCGTTCTCGACCATTAGGCGATGTTTCACATCGTGCTGTATACACCGGAGATCCCGCCGAACACGGGCAATTCGATTCGCCTTTGCGCGAACACCGGCGCGACGCTGCATCTCGTGAAGCCGCTGGGCTTCAGACTGGATGACAAGGGTCTGCGGCGCGGAGGCCTCGACTATCACGATATCGCGGACCTCAAGGTGCACGAGAACCTGGAGGCGTGCCTTGCCGTGCTCGGCGACGCGCGCGTGTTCGCGGTGGAGACCGGCGGCCGGATCCGCTACAGCGACCTGACGGTCCGGCCGGGCGACGCCTTCCTGTTCGGACCCGAGACGCGGGGTCTGCCGACCGAGGTGCTGGAGCGCATCGGGCGCGAGAACTCGCTGTACATTCCCATGAGACCTCGGTGCCGAAGCATCAACCTGTCCAATGCGGTGGCGGTGGTTGCCTTCGACGCCTGGCGGCAGGTGCGCTTCGTCGGGCAGGCTCGCGAGCCCGTGTGAAGCATCCGGTCCCTCGGAGCGCCGACTCCTTCGCGGGTCGCGTCGCAAGGTTGCGTCAGAGGGTCACGTCAGAGGGTTACGTCCTTCAGCGGCGCATCCTTCGGCGGCAAATGGAACAGCGCCCGGTCGTCCTTCCGCGTGAGGGTTTGGTCCAGCCAGTCCCGGAGCTGCACCGCATCCATGGCGCCTTCCTGAACCTTCGCCAGGATGACGCTGCCGACCACGAATTGGCGGCGGGTCTCGGCCTTGCGTTCCCGCATCGTCTCGATCGCACGCTGGCGTGCATCGACGCGCTGCTGCCGCAGTTTGAGCTGTCTGAGGCGCTCCTGGAGGGTGGATATTTGATCGTCGAGTTTGGGCATCGTGACCGGCTCCGCCGCTTGAGTCGAGCGCGCAATGATACCGCAGCGACGCGGAAATCTGCTCAGAAAATCCGGCGTAGCCTTCGCTGAAATGCGGAGCCAGCACTTATACGTCATCGCGCTCGGCGAAAGGTGAGATTCAGGCGCAGCGCGCCTAGAGTTGCGTGGTTCCCCGCGTCGAGAGGTAGCACTCCGTGATGATGCAAGCGGGCGGTGCCTCCCCACACCAGTACATCCCCATGACACAGGGGAATACGCCGGTGCCGGTAGGAACGCCGGTCGCCGCCGAACAGAAAAACCGCCGGCAGCCCGAGTGATACCGAAACGATGGGCCATTCGAAATTGGCTTCGTCCCTGTCCTGGTGCAAGGTCATTCGAGCCCCCGGCACATAGCGGTTGATGAGGCAAACATCCGGCGCGAAACCGGCAAAGCCGCCTGCCGCCGCGGCCGATCCGGCAAGCGCCAGGAAGGTGTCGGGCATACACGGCCACGGGCTTCCGCTCGATGGGTCGCAGCTCGCGTAGCGGTATCCTCGGCGGTCGCTCACCCAGCCGCAGTTGCCGCAGTTGGTCATGGCCACCGACATCCGAAATCCGCCCCGGGTTTCGAAGTGACGGAACGGCGCGGCGGCCGCGACTCGGTCCACTGCGCCCGCCAACGCGTCGGCCACCGGTAGCGCAAACCCGCGGAGCAGCGACGCACCGGGAACCAAAGACTCCTGCCGGGAAGCCGCTTGCGGCGTCTTAATCGTCTTCGCGGCGGCCGCGGACCGTGCGGCGCTCCGTGCCTGAATGCATCCCGCGCCGCAGTCCGGAGAGATCGTCCTTGCGGCGGGGCTGCCCTCTGCGATCGACGTGATGCTTGTACGAACACGAGCAATGCGCGGGAGACGTGCAATCCGGCAGCGGGAGGCGTGGCGCTTCCTTCGACAAGTAGCGCGTCGGCGGCAGGCCGCGCGCGGCCTCACAGCTGGACGGTGCCGCCACCACGGATACGGCGTGCCACGGAGTACTGCGGCGCAGTCCCGGGTTGATGCCGGGCGACTCTCTCTGTGTCGGCGATTTCCTTTGCATCGACGCCCTATCCCAAAATGCCTGTGCGAGGCAGCAGGCTACGCCCTAGATGGAGTGCAGGTAAAGCCCTCGTTACTCCGTCTCGGAGCGCATTTCGCGCCCCATCAATTCCTGTACGGCGTCGCGCACAGGCTTACCCTCGTGCATCACGCGGTAGACTTCACGGCAGATCGGCATGTCGACGGACAGGCGCTCCGCAACGGCACATACCGCACGCGACGCCAGTACGCCTTCGACCACCTGCTGGATCCCGCTTTGCGCTTCCTGCAGGGTTCGGCCACGGCCCAGGGCCAGTCCCAATCGACGATTGCGCGATTGATCGTCGGTGCAAGTGAGGACCAAATCCCCAAGTCCGGCGAGACCCATGAAGGTCTCGCGTGCAGCGCCCAGTTTTACGCCGAGACGCATCATTTCGGCCAGCCCGCGCGTGATGAGCGCCACGCGCGTATTGGCTCCGAAGCCCATTCCGTCGGCGATTCCCGAACCGATGGCGATCACGTTCTTCACGGCGCCGCCGACTTCGACGCCCACGATGTCGGATTGCGTATATGCGCGAAAATTCGGTCCCGATAGTCTCCTTGCCAGCGCCGTCGCGAATGCTGCATCGCGAGAGGCCACCGTCATGGCCGTCGGTAAGCCCGCGCCGACCTCTTTGGCAAAGGTGGGGCCCGACACGACGGCGCTGGGCCGCGTTCCCAAGACCTCACGCGCGACCTGATACGGCAGCAGCCCCGACGAAATTTCGAAACCCTTGGTGGCCCAGGCGACACGCGCGTCCCGGTGCAAATGGCGCCCCACCAGCTCCAAGGTGGCACGGAACGCAGGCGAGGGCACGACGACGAGCACGTCGCGCACGCCGTCCAACACCGCCCGGAGATCCGCGACGGCCTCGAGCGCCTCGGGAAATGCCGCCTCGGGCAGGTACCGCTCGTTGCACCGCGCGCGCTGCATGGCCTGCATCTGTCCGATGTCCCGGCCCCACAGCCGTGCCGGAAGTCCCGCGCGAGCCAGCTGAATGGCGAGCGCGGTACCCCACGAGCCGGCACCGACAACGGCCATCGGCTGCTGGCGCGCGCTCGGCATGCAGATCCTTAGTTGACCAGTCCCGGCTGCGGCGCTTCCGACGCTTGAGCGAACAGGGCGTCGAAATTGACCAACGGCAGGAGAAAATTCGGGAAACCCCCTTTGACGATGAGATCGGAAATGACCTCCCTCGCATACGGGAACAGAACGCTGGGACAGAAGCTGCCGATGAGGCGCTTCAAATCTTCCACCGACGCACCGGCGATGGAGAACACGCCCGCTTGCTTCACCTCCACCAGATAGAGCGTGGACTCGCCCTGCTTCGCTTCGAGCGTGATGGTCAGCAAGACCTCCCGGACGTCCGCCGCGAGTTCCTCGGCCGATGTGTTCATGTTGAGCTGAAACTTCGGCTCCCAGCCTTGATTGTTCGGCAGCCGTGGACCGTTCGGCGACTCATACGAGCAGTCCTTCAAATAGACGCTCTGCAAGGTGACTTGCACGCCGCCGACATTGGCTTCAATCCCTTCAGTTCTAACCTCGTTCATCGCTCCCCCGAATTAGTCGATCCAGCTCGCCGCTGCCTTCGAGTGCGAACAGATCGTCGCATCCGCCAACGTGCGTATCGCCGATAAAAATCTGCGGAACGGTGCGGCGGCCGCTGCGCTCGACCATCTCTTCGCGAAACTTCGCGTCGTCGTCCACGTTGATCTCTTGGTAAACGAGCTTCTTGCCGTTCAACAATCCCTTCGCGCGATCGCAATACGGACACCAGCCCGTGACATAGAGGGTGATCGCGGGTTGGCTCACTTGGCGCCCGGCTTGTTACCGCCTGAAGAGGTCTTCGTCAACGGCAGATTGTCTTTGACCCAGGCATTGAGGCCCCCTTGCAAACTGAATACCTTGGTGAACCCGAGCTTGGTCAGCGCGCGCGCGGCTCCGGCACCGCCGCTGCCGCTGTCGTCATAAGTGATGACGTTCTTGTCGCGCCACTTCTTCAAGGTGTCCGCCTGAGATTCGAGATCGGTCGCCGGAACATTGCGGGCGTCGCCGATGTGGCCGGCGTCGAAGGAATCCTTGTTGCGCAGGTCGAGAACGAGCGCGCCTTGATTCATCAGGCGCACGGCCTGCATGGCGGAGAGCGCCGCGAATGCCTGAAGACGCGCTTGTACTTCGTAGACGGCAACCGCCACGGCGGCCAGCACGGCGCCGCCCGCGAGGTATGGATGATGGGCAATGAACTCGAACAATCGCTGCATGCGGCAAAGCACTTTGGGTTTTTCGGGCGCGCAGTATAGCAGTTCACGCGGAATACTCAGACAGGCTCCCTGGCTTGTATGCTTGCCCTCCGTCCGGGTGTCGACCGCAAGATGAATCGCTCAATCAAATACTTGTGCTTGTTGGCCGTGTTGAGTTCCGCGCTTGCGAACGCGGCCGAGCAAGCCGTCGATTCGATTCAGGCGAACGCCAAACTCGCCGAGATTCGCGACCGCATCGCGGCGTTGACCGGCCGGGTGCACGACGAACTCAAGGAGCGCGATGCGCGCGGCGCGCGCCTGCGCGAGGCCGAAGTGAGCATTGCCGCCGTGCGCCGTCGGTTGGAGAATTTGCACGGCGCTGTGCTTGCCGCCGAACGGCGTCGCGGGGAGTTGCATGCCGAAGAGACCCAGGCCCAGGCAGCCCTCGAGACCGAGCGGGCTGCCCTGGCAACGCAGGCGCGCACCGCCTACATGATCGGGCGGCAGGAACGAATCAAGCTGCTGCTGAACCAAAGCGACCCCGCCGCCGCGGGAAGAATGGCGACTCTCTACGGCTATTTCGCCCGTGCCCGGGCCCAAAAAATCGACGAAATCCGTGTCCGCATTGCGCGCGTGCAGGATTTGGTCGACCAAGTACAGCAAGCGACGGACAGGCTGCAGGCCCTGCGAAGCGACGCCGGCAACGAAATGGCGGACCTGCAGCATGCCAGAGAGGAGCGCGCCGCGGCCCTTGCAGAAGTCGCGAGACAAGTGAGCAGCGGCAACGAGGAACTCGCGCGGCTCAAACGCGAGGAGCAGGCGGAGGAAGCCTTGGTTGCCGACCTCGCCCGGGTGCTTCAAGACTTTCCCTTGGACTCGCAGGCCAGCTTCGGGGAGATGCGCGGCCGGCTGCCGTGGCCGGTACAGGGCAGGATGACGGCGAAGTATCAGGATTCTCGGGCGAACGGCGCCGCGGGCTTGCGATGGAACGGCGTGCTCATCGAGACCGCGCGCGGCGCCAAGGTGCGTGCGCCCTACTTCGGGCGCGTAGTCTATGCCGATTGGCTGCAAGGGCTCGGCTTGCTGCTCATCATCGGCCACAAAGGCAACTACATGACGCTGTACGGCCACACCGAAGTACTCTACAAGTCCGTCGGCGACTGGGTAGCGCCCGGCGATGTGATCGCCGGCCTCGGCGAGACCGGCAGTGCTGCTCCGCAACTCTACTTCGAAATTCGCGAGGGACGAACCCCCGCGGACCCGAAGGTTTGGCTGAAGAAGACGCCCTGAGCCGGCCATGGTCATCCGGGCCGCGGATGGACGTTATGTCGCGTCGCGGCCCAGAGGGAAACTCGAGACGGGATCCTGGCGGGAGCGCCCCGCCGCACGTATGCTGCCGGGCGTGATGCTGAAGAAAACCCGGAATCTCTTGTGCGCGGCGGTAGGTGCGTCGATCGGAATGTCGATCGCGTTCGCCGGCGGCGTTCCCGCCGACAAGCCGGCCGCTCTCGGCCAGGATCTACCCTGGCAGGATGCGCGCATGTTGGCCGAGGTGCTGGACCGGGTCGAACACGACTACGTGAATCCGGTCGACGATCATCAGCTGCTGCAGGCGGCGATACGCGGCATGGTGTCCTCCTTGGATCCCTACTCTGCGTACCTGGACGGCGACGAGTACGACGAGATCAAGATCTCGAGTTCCGGTCAATATTCCGGCGTCGGCATCGAAGTGTCCATGGAGGACGATCAGGTTGTCGTCGTGTCGCCGTTCGAAGGATCGCCTGCGGCAGAAGCCGGGATTCGCTCGGGCGACGTGATTGCCAGCATCGACGGCGTGCCCGTCAATCCGACCTCGCTGGTGGATACCATCGGACGCATGCGCGGCAAGGAGGGGACCTCGGTCAAGATAGGCATTCTGCGCCAAGGGAGCACCGAACCCAAGGTTTTCACACTGAAGCGATCCAAAGTCGAATTGCACAGCGTGAGGTCCGAGTTGCCTGAACCGGGCTACGGTTATCTCCGCATTGCCGAATTCAGCGAAACCACCGGGGCCGATACGGTGAGCGCGCTGCGCGAACTGCGCAAACGCAATGGCGGCCCGCTCAAGGGGCTGGTGCTCGATCTGCGCAACAACCCGGGCGGAGTCCTGGAAGCCGCGGTGTCCGTCGCCGATGCGTTTCTCGATTCCGGACTGATCGTGAGCGCCCGGGGCCGAACGGCCGAGTCGAAATTCGAGATGAACGCCACGCCGGGCGATGAGCTCAACGGTGCCCCCATCGTGGTATTGGTCAACGGCGGCTCGGCGTCTGCGGCCGAGATCGTGGCCGGCGCGCTCAAGGATCATCATCGGGCGAAACTCATGGGGCGCACCACATTCGGCAAGGGCTCGGTGCAGACCGTGATGCCGTTATCGGGCGATCGAGCCATCAAGCTCACCACGTCCCTGTACTACACTCCCTCCGGTGTATCGATCAACCATCGGGGAATCGCCCCCGACATCGAACTACCGCGCGAGCCCGATGAATCGTCCTCGACGGCACCCGCCCCCGCGGACCCCGCCCTGCCCCTGGAGCAGCGCGACCCCGAGGTCAAGCGCGCCGTCCAAGAACTGAAGATACCGACGGTGGGCGGAGCCGGTTCGGTGACCGCCGCGCTCAAGCCCCGCGCTCCATAAATGCGCAGTACCCGGTCCATCGAGATTCTGTGCCTCGCCCTCGCGACGCTGGTCCTCGTCTGGTCGAGGGCCTTGACCACGCAACCCTGGCCGGTGCTGGCATTGCTCGGCGCGTTCACGGTCGCCATCGTTGCCTTCCGCGACCGCCGCTTCCTCCCGGGGCGCACCCGGACCAAATTGCAAATCGAGTCATGGTCCATGGTGATTTTCGTCACGGGAGTGCTCTGGTTCACCGGCAAGAGTTCGAGCCCTTTGCTGAATCTGTATCTGCTGCCCATCACCTTGAGTGCGCTGACCTTGGGCCGGCTCACCACCTTGAGCCAGGTCGCCGTGATCGCCGTCTGTCACCTGGGCCTGGCCGCCGCAACGCCCGGCGTGGATGTCGCCTCCATGGCGTATGCCAGCCGCGCCATCGGGGAATTGGCGCCCTACCTGCTGGTCGCCTATCTTACGACCGCCCTGTCGGCCGACATCACCGAGGCCCGCGAGCACATCGAGAATCTGGCGCAGACGGACGCGCTCACGGGGCTCTTCAATGTGCGCCGGTTCAACGAGATCTGGCAGCGCGAACATGCCGCGTGCGATCGGGATCACAAGCCCTACGCCCTGCTCATGATCGACATGGACAAGCTCAAGGACATCAACGACAGCTTCGGCCACGACGGCGGGAACAGCGCCCTGATGCTGGTCGCTCAGTGCCTGCAACGTAGCATTCGCGGCACCGACTTTGCCGCCCGTTTCGGCGGCGACGAATTCGCGGTATTGCTGCCCGGCGCGTCGCCGGAAGTTGCCGAGGCCGTGGTCAAGCGGGTACGACATAATGTCTATAAAACAACGCTGGATCTGCGGTCGCGGATGATTCGCTGCAGCGTCAGCATCGGCGTGGTGAACTATCCGAAAGACGGCCGCGACATGCGCGAACTGCTCAGCATCGCCGACGGCAACATGTACCGGGACAAGGAACTGCGGCGTGCGCCGGGCACTCAGGCAAAGGCTTAACAAAGCGTCCGATGTCGCGTCGATTTGCTCTCACATGACGACTAACTCATTGGACATTGGCGAAAAAGATGGCAAAGTTAGCGACGCGTCACGCCGATGCATGCTTTACATATGATTATCTAGACCGACTTGCGTTAACTTTAGGAAAGCGATGAGTTCATTCAATCGAGCGCGGCTGCCGGCGGTGGCGGCAGTAAGCTGCGCCCTCCTGGCCTTTTCGACCTTGGCAGCTGCGAAACCCACGCTCTTCCCGAAACTCAAGTCGAGTTCAGTGCTCATCGTCGATCAAAGCGATTCGTCGGTGCTCTATTCGCGCCGCTCGGACGTCGCGGCGCCCATCGCATCCATCACCAAGCTCATGACCGCCTTGGTCGTCCTCGACGCGAAACAACCCCTGGATGAGCCGCTCGCCATCACCCAGGACGAGGCGGTGCTGCCTAAATGCCGGGGTTCGCGGCTCAGCGTGGGCACGGTGCTGACTCGCGGCGACTTCATGCACCTGGCGCTGATGTCTTCGGAGAATCGAGCCGCCCATGCGCTGGGGGCCAACTATCCCGGTGGCGTGCCGGCCATCGTGAAGGCAATGAATTCGAAGGCCGTCGCGCTGGGAATGACCACGGCGCACTTCGTGGATCCCACCGGACTGTCCAGCGACAATGTCGCGAGTCCCGAGGATCTGTCCAAATTAGTGCTGGCTGCCGCGCAGAACCCGCATATTCGCGAGTATTCCACCGACCCGAGCTATGCCGTTCGGGTTCGCAAGCATCTGGTCGAGTTTCACAACACCGACAACCTGGTCAAGAATCCGACCTGGAACATCATCGTCCAGAAGACCGGCTACATCTCCGAGGCCGGCAAGTGCCTGGTCATGGAGGCGGTGATCGAAGGCCGCAATGTCATCATCGTGTTGCTGGACTCGGCGGGACGGCTCACCCGCGTGGCCGACGCCAAGCGCGTCAAGACCTGGATGGAATCGACGGCCACCGAGCGCGTGCGCGTCTCGATGCGCTGAGCGGCTCGATCCGCTGGCCGGACTGCGCCGGCCGGATCGCGCCCTTACTGCGGAAATACCGGTGCGGCCAACGCTTCGAACCCCGGCCGGCAGAATAGATATCCCTGGAACAGCCTCACACCCGCGCGCTTGAACCAGCGGTATTCCGCTTCCTTTTCTATGCCTTCGGCGATGACGTCGATGCCCAGATCATCGCAGGCCTGTATGACCGCGCGCACGATGGCCTGACGGGGACCCTTGCTCTCGATGTCCCGCACCAGGTGCATGTCGAGCTTCACCTCGTCGGGCTGGAATTCGGCAAGCAGGTTGAGACCGGAAAAGCCGGCGCCGAAGTCGTCGATCGCGAATCGAATCCCCTGTGCCCGGTAGGTGTTCATGTGCTCGGCGAATCCGATCACATCCAGAATCATCTCGCCCTCGGTCACCTCGATGATGAGGTTCTGGGCCGGAATCCGGGCGCGCATCGCCGCCTCGATCGTCGAACTGATGGCGTCGGGCGTACCATCGAGCGATTGCGGCAGGAGATTCAGAGACAGGGAGGTTTCGAGTCCGAGCGATGCCGCCAGTTCAATGGCGCGGATGCGCGCCGCGCGATCGAAGCGATGAAGATCCTGCGGATCCAGCGCGCCGAAGATGGTGCCCGCCGGCTCGTTGGCCGGTCCGCGAACCAAAGCCTCGTAGGCAAAGACCGTTTGCGCTTCGATGTCGACGATCGGTTGGTAGGCAAAGCTGAATTCGGGGATCGCACGGGTTTCCACGCGGTCGCGCCGTTCAGGCGCGCCGGCCGACGACTCGATGCGCTCCTGTGGGCTCGGTGCGCCAGCGGCCGCCGCGAAACGCGGACAACAGCTTCTTGGCCCGCCCGGCATTCAAACGTGCGACGCACGAGGCTGATTTGAAGAAATCATTCTCCCCGAGCAGTTCACCGGCTTCCGCAAGCCCGATTGTTTCGAAGCCCATGGTCCATTCGCCGAAGTTCCGCGCCGGGATCGGTTCGCGAATGATCAATGTGAATTGCTGGTGACGCGTATCGCTCTGGATCTTTCGTATTAACGCATCGATGATGGCGGGTTCGCCTTCGAGCACCTGAAAGAAGCTGCCCTCGATATACAAAAGCATCCCGGTGACGTCGATGGACTCATTTGCGCTGCGTATTCGCTCCAACAGCGCGGGAATTTCGTGTTCCTCGAAGGTGCCGCTGGCGGCGCTCGAATAAATGCTATGGATGAGCGGGTTCATACCTGTGTGTCGGCGCGTTACCGCGAAACTTGAATGCCCCCCGTTGCGCCCATGGGGTGCTCGACTTGCAAAGCGGGCACGATTCGTCGATAGTTTAGCCATCTTACCTTGGGGTGGTCTTTGAAGACCTGAGACGTCGGTGCACCGGCGAACCCGTTGAACCTGATCCGGTTAGTACCGGCGTAGGGAGCAGGTGTATGCAATTTCAATGGTTTGTCGTTGGGCCGCTCATCGTCTGCCTCCTGTTTGCGCGGTCGGCGGCCGGGGCTGATGATTCGCTCGAGGAAATCGTTGTCACCGGGGCTTTACGTTCGGTTCCAGTGGCGGATCTGCCGCAGAGCGTGACTGTGCTCGGTGAAGACACGCTGCGAACGGCGGGCGTCCAGCATTTTCAAGACGTGTTGGGCCTCGTTCCGGATCTGAACTGGGCTGCCGGGACTTCCCGTCCGCGTTTTTTCCAGCTTCGGGGCATCGGCGAAGTGGAGCAGTACCAGGGCGCTCCAAACCCATCGGTGGGGTTTCTCATCGACGATATCGACTTCTCCGGCGTCGGCATGCCCGCGACTTTGTTCGACACGCAGCAGATCGAGGTGCTGCGCGGTCCTCAGGGGACCGCCTACGGCGCCAACGCGCTTGCGGGTCTGATCAGCGTGCGGACCGCAGATCCGGGTACCGAGTTCGAATTGAAGAGCGAAATCACGGGGGCGACATACGATACGCGAGCCGCCGGTATCGCCGTCGGCGACGGCTTTGCCGGCGGTACGGCGGGCTGGCGTCTGGTCGCGCAACAGTTTTTGAGCGATGGTTTCCGCCACAACGCCTATTTGAATGAAAACTCCACCAATGGGTATGACGAGGGCACGCTGCGCGGCAAGCTGCATTGGAGCCTCACGGACGATCTGCAGGCGGACCTGACGCTGATGCATGCGAACATCAACAACGGCTATGACGCCTGGTCCATCTACAACACTTACACGACGTACTCGAACCAGCCCGGCCGGGATGCGCAGCTTTCCAACGGCGCGGCCCTGCGTCTCGTGGATTCGATCGCGGGTTTCGGCGAATTGCGCAGCGTCACGAGTACCGCCGATTCCAAGATCGTTTATTCGTTCGACGGCGACTGGGGCAACGACACGCTGTGGGGGCCCTACGCGCCCTACGACTATTTCCAGAGCGATCATCGGACCCGCCGTACCTTGGCCGAGGACTTGAGGCTGATTGCCGATCCTGCCCGTGCCCTGCTCGGGCGCATTCGATGGCTCGTTGGCGTTTATGCGCTGCGCTTGACGGAGTCCGACAATCTGGTCTACGTCTATGACGATCAATATAACGGTGCAGGCAGCAGCGGCCTCGCGAGCAAATACAGCGCGGACAACGTTGCGCTCTACGGATCGCTGGAGGCCGATCTCGGCGAACGCACGACCCTGTCGGGCGGTCTGCGGGTGGAGCGGCGCGACGCTCGGTATGCGGACAGCGCCAACGTGGAGACGCCCTTTCCCAGGGAAACGAATCACATGGTCGGCGGCAACCTTTCTTTGGAGAGAAAGACCGGCGACGGCGAGCATGTCTACGTGACGCTGGCGCGCGGTTACAAGGGCGGCGGCTTCAACATCGGCTCGGGGATCCTATCCGAGCAGCGCGGTTTCGGCCCCGAGTCGCTGTGGAGCATCGAGACCGGGCTGAAATACGCGCAGCCAGACGGCAAGTTGCAGCTGCAGGCGGATCTGTTCTACATGCGCCGTCAAAACATGCAGGTGTATCTTTCGGAACAACTGCAGACGAATAATCCGCTGGACTACGTTTTCTACACGCAGAACGCCAGCAACGGCGAGAACTACGGGCTGGAGGGCGAAGCAAGCTACCGACTCGGCAGCCGCTGGCAGATCTCGGGCAGCGCCTCGGCGCTGCGCACGCGCTATCTCGGCGTGGCCGGGGCGTTCGCCGCCCTCGGGTTGGATGGACGCGCGCAGCCGTTCGCACCCGGCTACAAATTGTCGGCGGCTGTGGAATACCATCACCCGACCGGTTGGTTCGGACGACTGGATGCCTCCGCCATCGACAGCTTTTACTACTACACGAGCGACCCGCAGACCTCGAGCGCTTACAACCTCGAAAACGGCCGGTTGGGTTACAAACGGGGTCCATGGACCGGGAGCCTGTGGGTGCACAATCTGTTCGATGCGCATTATGCGCAACAAGGGTTCTTGTTCGCCCTGATTCCCCCAAACTTTCCGACGCAATCGTTTCTCCAACAAGGCGATCCCCGCCAAGTCGGCATTACATTCAATTATGAACTGGGCCGGTCGAGCAAGCAGCGGGACAATTGATCCCGGCGCGGCATCACGAACGGAACAACGACCAAACCGCGCCGATCAAACCGCCGATCAACAATGCTACTACGGGCAGAAAGCTCACGCCGTATCCGAGACTGCGCTTGGCCGGGTCACGGGCGTATGACGCTGCATAGATTTGCCGGCCGACGAGGTAGACGACACCCAGCGCCGCGGCCCACCGTGGGCTGAAATAATGGCCGAACAGATAGATTCCGGGGATGAGTCCCACCAGCAGTTCCAAGGTATTCTGTTGAATTCGGAAGACACGCTCGAATACTTCATTGCCGGTGGTCGCCGGCGCCTTCACGCCGTACTTCTCGCGCGCTTTGCCCACCTGGAAGCCGAATAGGATGAACTGGAGAACTGCGAGCACAGTCACGATATCGACAAAAGCCATGGTGATTCCTTATTCTTTGGTGGATTCTAACACTGTAGCGAAAGTTGCTTTCGGCCAGAATATCCGCCATGAGTCTACCCCGCAGATCGAGCCGTTCCGGCACCCGTGGCTATGCCCACCTGGTCGAGATTGACGTACCCGTCGGGCGGGTTTGGCGCGCGCTGACCGATCCGGGATTGATCCGCATCTGGTCGGGCCAGGAAGCGGAGATCGATGCGCGCAAGGGCGGCCTCTATCGCATCGGCAAACGTCATGCGGGAGGCCGCGAGGCTCATATCGACATTTTCGAGGCCAATCGCCGGCTCAGATTGATCTACCTGGGCGGTCCGGAAATGCCGAGCAGCGACAGCGCCGTCGTCGACGATTTCCTGCTGGACGTTCGCAAGGGCGAAGGCACGGCATCGCTGCGGGTGCTGGGGTCCGGTGTGCCCGATTCCAGGGAATGGGACAAGCACTATGCGCGTATGCGAATGACCTGGGAGCGCCATCTGTCGCGCATCAAGGTTGCGCTCGAAAGTCCGCCCCAACCCAAGAAGCCGCCGCCGGCGCCGAAGGATCCTGGGCTGCCCGGGCTGGATTATTAAAGCGCTCCAGTCTTGAAATCGGTGGGCATGGCGGCATAACGCTGGGAGCCTGTCTGGGTATTTCCCGTGGCCGGAGGCAGCATGCTCGGATTTCTCTTGCGCGGCGTCATCGTCGCAGTCGGCCTGTGGGTGGCGTCGGTTTGGGTGCGGGGAGTCGGAATCGACAGCCCCTCGACCCTGATCCTGGCCGGCCTGTTGCTCGGCATCGTCAACTCCGTCATCAGGCCGATCGCGATCGTGCTCACGCTGCCGATGACCATCGCCACTCTCGGTCTCTTCCTGCTGGTGATCAACGCCGGAATGGTGGCATTGGTCGCCTGGATGCTGCCGGGCATGCACGTCGCCGGGTTTTGGTCGGCCTTTTGGACCGCCGTGATCGTGAGCCTGGTGAGCATCGTCGGTTCCTGGTTCATCGGCCCCAAGGGCAAGTTCGAAGTCATCGTTAAACGCCGTTGAAGCAGGAGCCCGTCCGAGTATTCCACGTGGCGCTCACGCGGAATACTACTGCGTCTTCGGCTCGCCGAGCGTCTTGGGATCGGTGAGACTGCCTCCGGGGATCGTCAGTATGGAAACCCCGGCGATGATGACGGCCATTCCGACGCGCTGGGTGTGCGACAAGCGTTCGTGCAGGAACCACCACCCGAGAAAGGCCGCGATCGCCGGATTTACATAGCTGTACGAACCGATCACCGCCGGCGTGGCGTGGCGCATCAGCCATCCGTATGCGGTGAACCCCAGGCAGGAACTCATCAACGTCAGGTAGGTGAGCGCGATCAGCCCCGGCGCGTTGAAAGTCCACCGAGCCGTGTCGCCGTGCACCAGGGCTACGATCAACAGCATGAGGCCGCCGCAGAACAGTTGCATCCCCATGAACATGAGCGAGCCCACCTCCGTGTCGACGCTGCGGAAGTACAAAGTACCGAAGGCAAACGCGAGACAGGCGCCGAGCACGCCCAGTTCGGCCAACAGGCTGGTGCGCTGCAACCCGCCGTCTGGAATCAACATCAATACGGTGCCGGCGAATCCGATGCCGAGGCCGAGTATCGCCCAACGCGTCAGCGGGTGACCGCGCGGCCCGAAGACCCCCAAACCCGCGATCCAGAACGCCGCCGTGCCGTTGAGCAGGGCCGACTCATTGGTCGCAATGAACTGCATCGCCCAGGCGTTCAATCCGTTGCTGACGAAGACCATGCAGAAACCGGTGACCAGAACGTGGCGCCAGTCGATCAGGCGGCGGGGCCACTCTTCACGTCGAAAGATACGCGCCATCAGCGCCAGCAAGCTGCCGGCGGTGAGAAAGCGTACCGCCGTGTATAAGGCGATCGGCAAATGGGTCACCGCCAGCTTGGTGAACAGGAATGTCGATCCCCAGATGAGATAGACGGCCGCGAGGCTCACCGCGAGCTTCGCTGAATATCGAGGATCGACGCGCATACGATGTCATTCCACGTTGCCCATGAGTTTTTTCACGGGGCGGCTGAGGACGAGCAATACCGCGCCGAGACCCACCGAAAAATACACGATGTGCATGTATTGGCCCGGCATGGCGGCGACGTGCTTGTCGTCGAATTCCCCGGCGATCAAGCTCGCCACGAGATTGCCGAGTGAAAGCGCCAGAAACCACATGCCCATCATCTGGCCCACGAACCGCTTGGGAGCCAGTTTGGTGTAGTAGCTCAAGCCCACCGGGCTCAAACACAGTTCGCCGAGCGTATGCAGCAGGTAGGTCAGAATGAGCCAGTAGGGCAGCACTTTCGCGCCCTTGGCCACGATCGTGGCCGCGGCCGCCATCACGAGAAATCCCGAACCCATGAGCATGACGCCGATGGCGAACTTGGCCGGCGCCGAAGGGTTCAAGTTGCGCGCGGCGAGCACGATCCAAGCCCACGCGAAGAACGGCGCAAAGATGAAAATGAACAGTGAATTGAGCGATTGAAACCAGCTGGCGGGGATGACGAAGTGCAGCCACTCGAGCGTGCGATCCGTGTATCGCTCGGCGAACAGATTCAGCGAGGAGCCGGCCTGCTCGTAACCGGAAAAGAACAAAGTGCAGCCGGCGAACAACACGACCAGAACCACGCCGCGCCTGCGTTCCTCCGGCGTCAGGTCGGCCACGAAGAAGTAGTACAGGAAGTACAGCACGGCCATCGCGACGATCACGTAGGTGATGGCCTGCGCCAAGCCCACCGCGTTCACCGGAATGGCGCCAACGCTCACCGCGCCCAGCGCCGCCGCCGCCGCGCCCACCACCATCCAGAGCCATGCCCAGTTGCGCCTGCGGATCGCCGCCGAGGCGGCGATCGACGGATCGGGCGGGAGATAGGCGCCGGCGCCATTCAAAAGGCGGCGATTGAAAAGGAACTGTACGACGCCCACCGCCATGAACAGGGCGGCGGCGCCGAATCCTGCGCGCGCTCCGTATAAAACCTGTGCCGCTCCGGCGACCAGCGGTCCCAAAAAGCCGCCGATGTTGATGCCGATATAGAAAATGGTGAATCCGGAATCCAGGCGCGCCCCTCCTTCCGGATAGAGATCTGCGACGATGGCGCTGACGTTGGGTTTGAGCAGCCCGATGCCGAGCACGATCACGACCAGTCCGAGGTAAAACGCGCGCGGCGTGGTCGAGAAGGCCAGCAGTGCGTTGCCCAACGAAATGGCCACCCCACCGGCAAGGACGGCGCGTTGCGCCCCGATCAGCCGATCCGCGATCCAGCCGCCGGGGAGTCCCGCAAGATACGTGGCGGCGGTGTACAACCCATAGATGGCCGCCGCGGTTTTGTCGTCAAGGCCGAATCCACCCGCGGATGTTTCGCCGACCAGAAACAGCACGAGCAATGCCCGCATGCCGTAATAGGTGAATCGTTCCCACATCTCGGTGAGGAACAGCGTTGCCAGGCCGCGCGGGTGCCCGAAAAACGTGGCCGCCAACTCAGGCCCCGGCTCGCAGGATATTCAGACAGGCTCCCTGGGCTCAGCGCGTTCCGCTTCCTCTTTGGCGCGCGCCGCGATCTTGTCCTTGAGCAAGAGACCTGCCATGACGATTCCGATTTCGTACAGCAGATACATGGGCACCGCCATCGCGCTCTGCGATACCGCATCGGGCGGCGTCACGAAGGCCGCAAAAATGAAGATCCCCAGCAGGACGAAGCCACGATTCTTGCGCAAGGTCGCAATTCTCACGAAGCCGGTCCAGACCAGCAGCACCGTGGCGACCGGCACTTCGAATGCGGCGCCGAAGGCGAGCAGCAGGACCATGACGAAGTCCAGATAGCTGCCCATGTCGGTCATCATCTGCACGCCGTTCGGCGTGGTCGCGACGAAGAAGCTCAGCATCACCGGGAAGACGACGTAGTAGGCGAACGCGGCGCCGAGATAGAACAGGAGCACGCTCGAGACCAGCAGCGGGATCGCCAGTTTCTTCTCGTGGCGGTACAGCCCGGGCGCAACGAATGCCCAAGCCTGATAGAGGACGAAGGGTATGGCAATGCCGATTGCCAGCACCAGCGCGAGCTTGAACGGCACCGTGAAGGGCGCCACCACGCTGGTGGCAATCAGGGTCGCGCCGGCCGGCAGTTTGCGCTTCAACGGTTCCGCCACGAACGTGAACAGCTGATTCATGTACAGCGCGCAGGGGATGAAGCAGATACCCACCGCCAGCATGGCCTTCAGCAAGCGGTCGCGCAGCTCCAGTAAGTGCGAGATCAGCGTACCTTCGGCGAGCCCGTTAGGGTTCTCGCCCGGCTCAGTCATTGGATGGCGGGGTGGTGGGAGCCGTGCTAGGGGGGTGGTACTCCGCGTGCGGTGGCGCAGGCGGGTCCGCACACGCATCGTGGCCGGCATGCGGCGCAATCGGCGGCACGTAAGGCGCGGGCGGCGGCTCGTAAGATGCGGGCGGCTCGTAAGGTGCGGGCGGCGGCGCGATTCGATTCACGGCGGGCGGCTTCGGGTTGCTCTGCTCTTTCAGCAACTCCTCTGCGCTCACTTCGCGTTCCAACTGTTCGGAGAGTTGCCGCGCCATGGCGCGCGCGCGCCCCATCCAGTTGCCCACTTGGCGGGCAACTTTCGGCAGGCGCTCCGGCCCGAGCACCACGAGCGCTATAGCCGACGTCAGAAGGATTTCCGAGAAGCCGAAATCAAGCATGCAGCATCACACGTTCGGCTTGGGGGGTACCTTGGCTTCCGCTTCGTGCGCGGCCGCAGCGGGTGTCGCGGTACCCGGCTCGAAATCGGCATCCTGCTTGAGCTGCTTTACCCGCTCTTCAGATTCCCCGTCGCTCATGGCTTGTTTGAAACCCTTGACCGCGGCGCCCAGATCGGAACCGATGGAGCGCAGCCGTTTGGTGCCGAAAATCACCAGCGCGATCGCCAGGATCACCAATAACATTTTTGAATCGAACATGTCGCTTCTCCGATTCCACGTTGACCAACATTAGGGCGCCAATGATACGCCAAAGATATTATGGCGTTTGACAGTGCGCGGACGCTGCGTGTTCGGTCGCATTTGCACTTTTGCATGTCGCTGCGCCCCGGAGCGGCCTCCGCGGGTCGGCGCCGACTACGCTTCCAGCCAAAAAGTGACGGGGCCGTCGTTGACCAGCGCAACCTGCATATCGGCGCCGAACACGCCGCATTCCACCCGCGGGTGCTGGGTGCGCGCCGCCGCGATGAGCCACTCGAACAAGCGTCGCCCCAGCTCCGGCGCGGCTGCCGTGGAAAATCCCGGCCGCAGCCCGTGGCGGGTGTCGGCGGCCAGGGTGAATTGCGGGACGAGAAGCAGACTCCCATCGATCTGGCTGAGATTAAGGTTCATTTTGCCGTGTTCGTCGCCGAAAATGCGATATTTCAACAGTTTATCCAGAAGCTTCTGAGCCGCTCCGACATCATCTTCCGGGCGCACACCCACAAACACCAAGAGCCCGCGCCCGATTGAAGCGACGGCCACCCCTTTGACCCGGACTTCGGCCTCAAGAACGCGCTGCAGGAGGGCGATCATGTCGCAAACGCCAGAAAAATCCCACTTTCTCCAATAAAAACCAAAAGTGGTAAAACAACGCCTAGATTGGCGTCATTTCCTCCATAATGTGGGTGTAAACAGCACTAATATCGTGAAAACCTCCAACCGGCCCAGCAGCATGGCCGCGGAACACACCCAGGTCTGAAAATCGGTCAAGATGCCGTAATTGCTGCCCGGCCCCACCAGCCCCAAACCCGGTCCCGCGTTATTGATGCATGCAAGGATCGACGACAGCGACGTCAGGAAATCCAGGCCGCTCGCCAGCTGAACGAAAATCAGCGAGACGAGGCTCATGAAGTACAGAAACACGAACGCCAGGACGGCGAATACCACCCGGTTCGCAATGACGGTGCCGCCCACCTTGAGGGGCCGTACCATGTTGGGATGCACCAGCATGTTGAGTTCACGGTGTGCCTGTTTGGCCAGCACCAGCGTCCGGATCATCTTGATGCCGCCCCCGGTCGACCCGGAACTCGCCACGATGCAGCTGAGGAACATCATCCACATCGGCGCGAAGATCGGCCACCGCGAGTAGTCCTCGGTGTGCAGGCCGCTGTCG
>Ga0209006_10000517_pt1 | contig 36184 bp, 26 predicted proteins | sample JacPin_JW_Ref_O2_FD_188567 | JGI IMG/M metagenome (GOLD analysis project Ga0209006, IMG submission 188567) | Forest soil microbial communities from Algoma, Ontario, Canada - Jack Pine, Ontario site 1_JW_Ref_O2 (SPAdes) (version 2) | ecosystem: Environmental > Terrestrial > Soil > Boreal... | reverse complement strand
CCGATCGGCGCTCTGCTGCTGTCCAATCTCGGAGATCGTATCGGGCGCAAGCCGGTGCTGGTCGGTACTCTGTGGCTGATGGGTCTGTCGAGCGCCGCGATCGGGCTTCTGCCCACGTACAAGTCCGTCGGCGTGTGGGCGCCGGTGCTGCTGGTGCTGTGCCGAGTGTTGCAGGGCTTTGGCACCGGGGCGCAATACAGCGGCGCGCTCGCGCTGGTGACCGAGTACGCCCCGTCGCGTTGCGGACTATTCGGCGCATTTCCCGCTGCTACCGCGGACCTCGCCATCCTGTGTGCCTCCGCGGTGTTTGCCGTGGTGCACGCGTCCGTGAGCGCCGATCAATTCCTGACTTGGGGCTGGCGCATCCCGTTCCTGCTGGCGCTGCTAGGCCTGGCACTCGGGCAGTATCTGCGCTCGCACATCGACGAGACCCCGGAATTCAAGGTACTGAGAGAAAGCGGCGCCGCGCTCGCCCAGGCGCCGGTCAAGGAACTGCTGCGCGATCACCTGCCGCGCATCCTGGTGGGCATGGGATCAAGCGCGTCGGTCACGGCAGGCTATCTGTTCGTGGTGTGGTCGATGTCCTATGTCACGACGACGCTCGGCATGAGCCGCGCCGTGGCACTCAATGCCACGATGTTCGCGTGCGGATTATCCGGTCTGGCCGCAATCGGCTTCGGCGCCCTGTCCGATCGCGTTGGCTGGCGGCCGATCATGCTGTTCGGCGCGATCTGCGCGGTGCTGATTCCATTCCCCATGTTCTGGCTGTTCCAGACGAGGAATCCGGCCACCATCTATATCGCCCTGACGCTCGCTTACATGTTCGGGCAGCGGGCGGTCAACTCGGTGCAGCCGAAATTATTCCATGAACTGTTTCCTGCGCGGCTGCGCTACAGCGGTATCGCCCTGTCGCGCGAACCACTGCAGGCGCTGCTGTCCGGTCCGATGCCGTTCGTGGCCACAGCGCTGGCAGCCTGGTACGGCGGCAGTTATGTGCCGGTGGCGTGGCTGATGATCGCACTCGCAACCTTCACCATGATCACGGTGATATTTGCGCCGCGCATCATCGCCGCCAAATGATTCCTGTCACGAGCGCTTCAGCGCGCGCGCCCGGTCTGTCCGCTGGCGTCGATGTTGCTGGCAAGCGTGGCCGATAGCGCCGCGTCGGCTTCGGGCGTGCCCCTGCCCAGGCCGCCGGAGGCCGCGAACCCGCCATCGACCATCAGGTTGTGGCCGGTGATGAACGATGCCTCCTGCGAAGCAAGAAACAGCGCTGCGTCGGCGATCTCATCCGGGCTGCCGAGCCGCTCCATCAGACAGGAGCGCTCGGCGGCAGTGCGCAGCGAGCGGCCCTTGTCGCCGTGAAACGGTGAATGTTCGCTCGCAAGGATGTTGCCGGGAGAGATCGCGTTGACGCGAATCCCGGCTGGCGCCAGCTCGTGCGCCAGACCGATCGCGAGGCGGATGACGCCGGCCTTGGCCACCGAGTAAGGCAGCAGGCAATTGACGTTGCCGGGAAATCCAGTCCCCAACGGCAATCCGGAGATCGAAGCGACGAAGATGATCGAACCGCTGCCGCGCGCCTTGAGGTGCGGAATCGCATACTTGGTGACCAGGAACTGGATGCCGAGCGTGTGGTCGAGGGTCCAGCGCCAGTCGGCCAGCGAGGTCTCCTCGATGGTCCCGGGGCGGTGGCCGCGTGCGCTGTTGAACAGGATATCGATGCCGCCGAAGCGATCCGCGGCGAATTGCGTGAGCCCGCGTACGCCCTTCTCGTCCATCAGATCGAGCGGGTGCGCAGACTCCATCGTTCCGCCCTGGGCCCGTACCAGATCGACGGTCTCCTGCCCTGCTTCCGGATCGAGATCGCAACCGATAACCGCTGCACCTTCGGCCGCGAAGCGCAGTGCGACCGCGCGGGCGATGCCGCGGCCGGTGCCGGTGAGGAGCGCCACTTTTCCACTCAACCTGCCACTCATATCGATTCTCCAGTGCGGCAACGCAGGTTCCCGCCACATTGACAAAGGTCCATACTTGTAAGATAACAGACAGATGATCTTCGCGTGCAGCTGCCATCGACTGAATGATTCAGAGCGCGCGCTCGCGACAGGCTGAAGCGGGCGATGGAAGATCGCACCGAAGTCTATCTGAGTGCGCGCCGCAGCTGGCCGCGTCAACCGAGCAATCGCATCCCGGTGCTCGATCTCGGCCCGTACCTCGCCGGCGAAGCCGAAGCCGGGCGCTCGCTGTCGCTCGCACTGCGCCAGGCGCAGCAGAACATCGGCTTCTTTTTCCTCAGCAACCACGGGCTTTCGGCGCGGCTGCTCGAGCGCACCTTTGGCGCGCTGGAGGATTTCTTCGCCCTGCCCGCGGACAGCAAGCTGGCATTGGCCGCCGATGAGGGCTTTACCGGTTACATCCCGGTTGCAGGTTCCCTGCTCAGGAACAGTTACGTCGGCACCAACACCAGCCCCGATCTGACCGAGACGATCAATTTCATGCGCGATTTTCCGCCGGACAATCCGTACGTCCTGCAGTGCCGCCGCATGATGGGACCGAACAAGTGGCCGCGCGAGATGCCCTGGCTCAAGCCGATCGTGCAGCAATACATGACCGAGTCGATCCGACTGGCATACAAGCTGCTGCCGATCTATGCGATGGCACTGGGAGCGGCGCCGGACTATTTCGACGATAAATTCGACGACCCAAGCGTCAATTGCCGCGCCGGCCACTATCCGCCACTGCCCGCAAGCGTCGATCAGTACGGACTGGGAGCACACACCGATCTCGGTTTCTTCACGCTGCTGCCGCAATCGAAAGTGGGCGGGCTGGAGGTGCAGACGCTGGAGGGATCATGGATCGGCGCGCCCATGATGGCCGGACACATCCTGGTGAACGGCGGCGACATGCTCGCACGCTTCTCCAACGGCCGTTTTCTGGCGACGCCGCATCGGGTATTGCCGAATCGCGGGCCGGAGCACCGCTATTCGCTGCCGATCTTCTTCCAACCCAATTTCAGCACCTTGGTGGCGCCGATGGACTCGTGCACCGGGATCGATCACCCGCCGTTATTCGAGCCGGTTCGCTTCGGCGATTATCGGGAGTGGTACGTCTCACAGGTGTCCGACCAGTACGCTTCGAAGCGTGCCGGTTGACCGTCGTGGCGCCGCGCCTGCTTAAGGGTTGGCGCCGCAGTTGCAACCCGTCTGCTGGGGAACCATGTAAGTGAAGGTCAAAACACTGACGACAATCCATGACGAGCACACCTATTCCGAGGATCGTGATGGCATGCGCATCGATTGGAATGTCGCGCTGCGCATGCCGGACGGCACCCTGCAGCGCGCCGACGTCTACCGTCCGATCGCGGACGGCCACTATCCGGTCATCCTGAGCTACGGCTGCTACGCCAAAGGACTGGCCTACCAGGACGGCTACGCCGCCCAATGGAACAAGATGGTCGCGGACCATCCTGAGATCCTCGAAGGATCAACCAACAAATACCAGAACTGGGAGGTCACCGACCCGGAACGATGGGTGCCGCACGGCTACGCACTGGTACGCGTCGATTCGCGCGGCGCGGGATGGTCGGAAGGTGTGTTCGATCCAATGCAACCTGTCGAAACCGATGACGGACTCGAGTGGATCGAATGGGCGGCTACACAGCCGTGGAGCAGCGGCAAGGTGGGCATGCTCGGTATCTCGTACTACTCGGTGATGCAATGGCGCATTGCCGAACGCCAGCCGGAGCACCTGGCGGCAATCATTCCGTGGGAAGGCTACAACGACTTCTATCGCGACTTTCTGCGTCATGGCGGCATATTGTCGGAATTCCAGAAACGCTGGGCGACGATACAAGCCGTGACGGTTCAGTACGGAGTAGGCGAACGGGCGCGCAAGAACCCCAACACCGGCGTCTCAGTGGCCGGGCCGGTGACGTTGCCTGTCGATGAGCTGGCGCGAAACATCGTCGATACCTGGCAGGAAGCGGCGAAGCGACCGCTGTGCGATGCCTGGTACCGCGCGCGCTCGGCCGATCTTTCCAAAGTCACGGTGCCATTGCTGTCCTGTGCCAACTGGGGCGGACAGGGAATTCACCCGCGCGGCAATTTCAACGGCTACCTCGAAGCATCGTCGCGGGAGAAATGGCTGGAGGTGCACGGCGACTCGCATTGGAGCCTGTTCTCCGCCGATTATGGATTGCGCCTGCAACGGCGCTTCTTCGACTACTACCTGCGCGGCATCGACAATGGCTGGCTCGGCACGCCCGCCGTGACGCTCAATATCCGCCACCCCGGCGAGCGTTTCGTGCTGCGATCCGAACACGAATGGCCGTTGGCGCGTACGCAGTGGACCCGGTTCTATCTCGATCCGGTCAACCGTGCGTTGAGCCCGACGCCGCTCGAGCAGCCGGGTCGTGTTGAGTATGGCGCCGCCGGCGATGGCGTGACCTTCTGGTCGCCGCCGCTCGAGCATGCCACCGAAATCACCGGGCCGATGGCCGCCAGGCTGTTCATTGCTTCCACTACCTCAGACGCCGATCTGTTCCTGATCGTGAGGGTGTTCGACCCGCAAGGCGACGAAGTCACCTTCATGGGTTCAACCGATCCGAACACGCCGATTGCGAATGGCTGGTTGCGCGCTTCGCAGCGAAGGCTCGATCCGAAACTCAGCACCGCCTATCGACCTTACCATCCCCACGATCGTGCCGAACCGCTGGCGCCCGGGGAAATCTACCAATGCGAAGTCGAGATCCTGCCGAGCTGCATCGTCGTGCCCAGGGGCTGGCGGGTCGCCTTGACGATCAGGGGCAAAGACTACCGCTATGACGGCGAACTCGGTGAATTTGCCAGGACGTTCTGCTACGCCACCCGCGGCACCGGCGGCATGACGCACAACGACCCAGGCGACCGCCCGCCGGCACTATTTGAGGGCAGCACTACACTGCACATGGGCGGCGGCCGCGACGCCTACCTGCTGCTGCCCATCATTCCCGAGAGATCCGTATGATGCTAACGTGCAGCCTCGCGGAATAGCCGGGCGAGGGCCAAGATGCTCGCACAACAGAGAACGAAAGACATGGCCGCTGCAGTCATCAGAGTCGCCGAATCGCCGCTGCGAGCGCTCAACCGTGCCGACGAAGTCGCCCGCCTTCTCGGCGAGCGCATTCGCGCCGGCGAATTCTCGGTCGGTGCCAGACTGCCGTCCGAGCAGATCATGGCCAGCCAATTCGGTGTCAGCCGCCCGGTTGTGCGCGAGGCGATTGCGCGCCTGAAGAACGAAGGGCTGGTCAGGACGCGACAGGGCAGCGGCGCCTTCGTCTGCGAATGGAAGATGCACTCGCTGCACTTCGATCCCGGCGTCGGCGGCAGGCTTGAATCGGTGCTGCTCATCTACGAATTGCGCAAAGGCATCGAAGCTGAGGCCGCAGCCCTGGCATCGGCGCGGCGCACGCGCGCGGAACTCGCCAACATCAAGCGCAAGGCGAAGCACGCCAACGAAACCAAGCAGAGCGTTGAAGAGAATATCAAGGCCGACATGGCATTTCACCGCGCCATCGCCGAGGCCTCGCACAATCCGTACTACATCATGGTGCTCGATTATCTGCAGCGCTTCCTGCTCAACGCGTTTTCGATCGCGCGCAGCACGGTGATGCGCGCTGAATATGCCAACGATATGGCGAACGAACATATGGACGTCGTCCACGCCATCCACCGCAAGGACAGCGCGGCAGCGCGGCTCGCCGCCCAGACCCATATCGATCGCGCCCGCATTCGCGTCACCAAGGCGAACCGGAGCAACTCGCAAGGCCGGGGGCTGTTCCTCGCCGAGCACAGCGCGCCGAACGCTGCCCTGGAACCTGGATATAACAAGCGCGGATAGTCCAGGGGCCGCCGCGGCCGCCACTGCCGGGACTGTCGATCATGAAGCGGCTCGAGGGAGATTACGACTACATCATCGTCGGTGCCGGCACGGCGGGTTGCATCCTGGCCAACCGGCTCTCGGCTCGGACCGATCGGCGCGTGCTGCTACTGGAAGCGGGCGGCAGCGACCATTGGATCTGGCTGCACATTCCGGTCGGCTATCTCTTCGCCATCGGTAATCCACGGTCCGACTGGATGTACCGGACTGAATGCGAGCCCGGACTCAACGGTCGCGCGCTCGCCTATCCGCGAGGAAAAGTCATCGGCGGCTCGTCGGCAATCAACGCCATGATCTGCATGCGCGGTCAGGCGGCTGATTACGATTACTGGCGCTCGCTCGGGCTCGTAGGATGGGGCTGGAGCGATGTGCTGCCGGCCTTCCGGCGCATCGAAGATCATTTCCTCGGCGACAGCGAACATCACGCCACCGGCGGTGGCTGGCGTGTCGAGGCCCCACGGGTGAGTTGGCAGGTGCTCGATGCGGTGCGCGAGGCTGCGGTGGAGCTCGGGTTACCGGCGCTCGATGATTTCAACCGCGGCGACAACGAGGGGGTGTCTTATTTCCACGTCAACCAGAAGCGCGGCCGGCGCTGGTCCGCGGCGCGCGGGTTCCTGAAGCCAGCACTGGCGCGCGGCAATCTGCGGCTGCAGATGAACGTGCAGGTGCAACGGCTGAACATCGAACGGGGTCGTGCCTGCGGGGTGCAATTTCGCCGCGATGGCGAGCTGATCGAGGCCCGCGCAGCTGGCGAAATCATCCTTTGCGCCGGAGCCATCGGTTCACCGCATATTCTGAGCCTGTCCGGCATCGGTCGGCACGAGTGGCTCGAGGCGCTTGGCATCGCTACGGTGCTGGACCGCCCTGGCGTGGGGTCGAACCTGCAGGACCATCTGCAGCAGCGCGCCATCTACCAGGTCAGCAACGTCAAGACTCTGAACGAGACCTATCATTCCATGCTGGGCCGGGCCGCCATGGGACTCGACTATATGCTGCGCCGCCGCGGCCCTTTCACCATGGCGCCCTCGCAGCTCGGCATTTTCATGCGCTCGGATCCGATGCAGCCGAGAGCGAATCTCGAGTTCCACGTGCAGCCGCTGTCGCTCGACAAGTTCGGCGACCCGCTGCACACCTTTGCCGCGATCACGGTAAGTGCCTGCAATCTGCGCCCGACTTCGCGCGGCACGGTACGGCCGAGATCCGCCGACCCGCTGCTCGCCCCGATGATTGCCCCCAACTACCTGTCGACGCCGCAGGATCAAGCGGTGGCGGCGGATGCGATACGCGCAACGCGACGCCTCATGCTGCAACCGGCGCTCAGGCGCTATGCGCCGTTCGAATACCTGCCTGGACCCACAGTCGGAGACGACACGCCCTCGCTGGTGCGGGTTGCCGGGGACATTGGTACGACCATCTTCCATCCGGTCGGCACGGCGAAGATGGGTCTGGTCACCGACGCCGAGTCGGTGGTTGACGCCCGCCTGCGTGTGCACGGCATCGAGCGGTTGCGCGTTATCGATGCCTCGGTGATGCCGACAATCACCTCCGGCAACACCAACACGCCCACGGCGATGATCGCCGAGAAGGGAAGCGAAATGATTCTCGAGGACTTTGGCTGACAACCAACCAGGCGGTAGGATGGCGGCACAATAACAGGCTGGAGGTCGCTGCCATGATCCTGGGAATGTCGACCGTGTCGTTTACGTTGCTGCACGTGGTGTTGAGTCTGATCGGTATTGCCTCGGGGCTGGTAGTACTGGTCGGCATGTGGGGGGCGAGAAGGCTCGACGGCTGGACCGCGCTGTTCCTGGCCACGACCGTGGCAACCAGCGTCACCGGGTTCCTGTTTCATTCGGCGCAATTTGGACCCCCGCACATCGTGGGCCTGATCTCGCTGGTGGTGCTGGTGCTGGCGATTCTGGCCCGCTACTCCTATCACCTGGCCGGCTCCTGGCGCTGGATCTACGTGCTTAGCGCGATGCTCGCGCTGTATTTCAATGTATTTGTCGGCGTGGTGCAGGCGTTCCAGAAGCTGCCGCTATTGCAGCCGCTGGCCCCGACCGGCAGCGAGCCGCCGTTCGCCATCGCGCAGGGGCTGCTGCTGCTGGCCTTCATTGCCTTTACGGTGATTGCGATGAAGCGCTTTCACCCCGCCAGGATCGCGGCCGTCAGCCTGCGGCTGTAGGGCTAGGGCACTCCCGCCACGCGCAGCACGAAGAACAGGCCGGCGGCAAACAGTGCGGCACCCAGTAACACGCACACCGGCAGCGTCAGCACCCAGGCGAGAATGATGTTCCTCACGGTCTCCTTCTGAATGCCCGAGCCATTCGCGACCATGGTGCCGGCAATACCCGACGACAGCACGTGGGTGGTGCTGACCGGCAGGCCAAGCACGTCGGCGGCCTCGATGGTGCCGAATGCGACCAGTTCGGCGCAGGCTCCCTGCGCGTAGGTCAGATGCGCCTTGCCGATCTTCTCGCCCACCGTGACGACAATGCGCTTCCAGCCGATCATGGTGCCGAGGCCCAGCGCGAGCGCGACTGCGACCTTCACCCACAGCGGAATGTAGTTGGTCAGTCCTCTTAGCTGCTTCTGGTAGTCGCCCGCGGTCTTGGCATCCAACGGCGCCGGCAGCTGTTTCGCTTTCATCATTCGCGCCAGGGATTCCGCCACCAGGTAAATGTCGAGCCGCAGCGAACGGCGCTGCATCGCCGCCACGGACGACAACTGGTTGACGCCGTTCAAGCCGTCGACGACGCGGTGATTCGCGAGCGCAAGCGCCGTCAGGGTGCTGTCCTCCAGGTGGCCGGTACGCAGATAAGCGGTGAGCTGTTTGTGCGCCAGGTTCACATCCGGGGGTGCGGCCGCGGCGGCCGGCAGTTGTTCCAGCGACTGTGAGAACGCAGCAGCCGACGACGACAGGCGGTGCAGCGAGTCGGCAGAGGCGCCCATGTTCAGCGCAAACGCGGCCGGCACGATGCCCACGAGAATCAGCACGATCAGGCCCATGCCTTTCTGGCCATCATTCGAGCCGTGCGCGAAGCTCACGCCGGTGCAGGTGAGCACCAGCAGAGTGCGAATCCAGATCGGTGGCGGCGAGTTGCCCTCGGGGGCGCGGTAGAGTTCGGGCCGGCGCAGCAGCGCCCTGGCCAGCAGCAGCAGCAGGCCTGCGGCCACGAAGCCGATCAGCGGGGAGAACACCAGCGCCTTGACGGTATCGGCAACCTTGCTCCAGTTCACGCCATCACCGAAGGCGGCGTCGGGGCTGAGCAGGGAATTCATCAGGCCGACGCCGACGATCGAACCGATCAGAGTATGCGAGCTGGAAGCCGGCAAGCCGAGGTACCAGGTGCCGAGATTCCAGATGATGGCCGAGACCAGTAATGCGAACACCATCGCAAAACCTGCGCCGGAGCCGACGTTGATCACCAGCTCTACCGGCAGCAGTGCGACAATGCCAAAGGCGACCGCGCCCGAGGAGGTCAATACGCCGATCAGATTCCAGCAGCCCGACCAGACCACCGCCTGCACCGGTTTCAGCGTATGGGTGTAGATCACGGTGGCGACTGCGTTCGCGGTATCGTGAAAACCGTTGACGAATTCGAAGCTCAGTGCGAGCGTCAGGGCCAGACATAGAAGCACTGCGGTCGGCACATCGATGCCTAAGGTCGTCAACACGGGTAACCTCTCGCGTTAGTCGTCGATCGTTGAAATTGTTACGGCAGCGCGCGACGGAGAATATGACGGTTGCATGACGTCCATATGACAGGGCATGCAGCCGGCGGCGAACTGGCATATGCGTGCAGAGAGACTCAAGCTGCAAGGTACCGACTGGGTGAGGTACTTCGCTCCGGTGGCTTTCTGCGGCTACCTGGCAGCGATCTGCGTGGCTCTGATGGTCACCTCGGCCTTCCTCAACAACCTGCGCGAGGCGTTGGCGGTCACCGCATCCGCCCTGTTCGGACTGCTGATGTCAGCCGCGCTCGGCCTGGCGGTACTGGGTATCCAGCTGCACGAGCTGCGCTACCAGACGGTGGCGACGGATTCTGACCCGGACTCGAACTTCGATCGGGTGGCTCGCCTGGCGGTCGAGCTTGGCTGGCGCGTGACGCGCCAGGAGCCCGGCCGGCGCCTGGATGCTCGCACCGTGGGGGGATTGCTGGAGCTGGGCGAGCTTGTGGTGGTGCAGTTTCGCGAACGCCAGGTGCTGATTGCGAGCATATGCGATCCCGGTGTCGGGTTTTCGCTGGTGGGACGGCGACGCTGCCAGCACAACCGCGAACTCGTTCGGCAAGCGGTGCTGCACCCCTCGACTTAGGTCTTAAGTCGGCGCCCGTCGGATCACGCGGCGCGAAGCCTGACGTATCATGGCTCGGCCAGGTCGATTCGGCGGCGCCTGCCGGCGCCGGTATGCTGCACGGCCGGGCGGGCGCAGAACTTCGGGGGTCGGTATGAATCAAGCGACACACTTATATGAGGTGCCGGCTGCGTATGCGGCGCGGGCCCGCATTGATGCCGGGCGTTATGCGGCCGATTACGCGCGCAGCGTGCAGGATCCGGAGTCCTTCTGGGGCGACATCGGACGGCGCTTCGAGTGGATCCGTCCATACACCAAGGTCAAGGATGTGTCGTATCGATTCGAGGACTTTCACATCCGCTGGTACGAAGACGGCACGCTCAACGTCGCCCAGAACTGCCTGGATCGGCATCTGACCGAGCGCGCTGATCGTGTAGCGATCATCTGGGAAGGCGATCGGCCCGGTGAATCGCGCAAGATCACCTACCGCGAGCTGCACGCCGACGTCTGCCGCTTCGGCAACGTGCTGCGCGACCTCGGGGTGCGCAAAGGTGACCGCGTCACGATCTATCTGCCGATGATTCCCGAGGCAGCGGTTGCGATGCTGGCCTGCGCCCGCATCGGCGCTATCCATTCGGTTATATTTGCCGGCTTCTCGCCCGAGTCGATCGCCAGTCGCATCGAGGACTGCGCCTCGCGCGTAGTGATTACCGCCGATGAGGCCTGGCGCGGCGGCAAGACTATTGCGCTGAAGAGAAATGTCGATTCGGCCATCGCGCTGCGTGCGGACAGCCCGGTGGAAAAGGTCGTGGTCGTGCGGCGAACCGGCGCCGAGGTGCCAAGCGTCAAAGGGCGCGATGTCTCGTATGAAGAGCTGATGGCCGGCGCCTCGGACCAATGCGCGATCGAGGAGATGGGGGCCGAGGATCCGCTGTTCATTCTTTACACTTCAGGTTCCACCGGAAAACCCAAAGGTGTGCTGCATACCACCGGCGGCTACCTGGTATTCGCCTCGTACACGTTTCAAACCGTATTCGATTACCGCGACGAGGACGTGTTCTGGTGCACCGCTGACGTGGGCTGGGTCACCGGCCACAGCTACGTGCTCTACGGTCCGTTGTCGAACGGCGCCACCACGCTGATGTTCGAAGGCACTCCGAAGTATCCCGATCCGGGACGCTTCTGGCAGGTATGCGATCGGCACCAGGTGACGATCCTGTATACGGCGCCTACCGCCATTCGCTCATTGATGGGCGACGGCGATCAATGGGTGCAGCGGCACGGGCGAAAATCGTTGCGGCTGTTGGGCAGCGTCGGCGAACCGATCAATCCGGAGGCCTGGGAGTGGTACCACCGGGTGGTCGGCGATGGCCGCTGTCCGATCGTGGACACCTGGTGGCAGACCGAGACCGGCGGCATCATGATTACGCCGCTGCCCGGGGCCACGCCGCTCAAGCCCGGCTCCGCCACCAAGCCGTTCTTCGGCATCGTGCCGGCGATCGTCGATGCCGCCGGCAACGTGCTGGACGGCGCCTGCACCGGCAACCTGGTGCTGCGCGAGAGCTGGCCGGGCCAGATGCGCAGCGTCTATCGTGATCATCAGCGCTTTATCGACACCTACTTTCGCACTTATCCGGGTAGCTATTTCACCGGCGACGGCGCGCGGCGCGATGAGGATGGCTATTACTGGATCACCGGTCGCGTGGATGACGTCATCAACGTATCCGGACACCGCATCGGCACCGCCGAGGTGGAGAGCGCGCTGGGATCGCATCCGGCAGTGGCCGAATCCGCGGTAGTCGGCTATCCGCACGACATCAAGGGACAGGGAATCTACGCCTACGTCACGCTCTCGAGCGAGCACCAACCTTCAGAGGAACTGCGCCGCGCGCTGCTGCGGATCGTGCGCGAGCAGATCGGGCCATTCGCATCGCCCGACGTGATCCAATGGGCGCCGGGCCTGCCTAAAACCCGCAGTGGCAAGATCATGCGCAGGATCCTGCGCAAGATCGCGGCCAATGAAACCGAGCAGCTGGGCGACATCTCTACGCTGGCCGATCCTTCGGTGGTGGCGCAGCTGGTCAGCGAGCGGCCGACCTGAGAAGCCGCCGGAAAGGTTGAGCTGTTACACCTTCCGGCGCTCGCCTGTGGGCCGCCCTCGCCCCGATCAGCCGCCCTCGAGCATCTTCTTGGCGTTCGCCAGGCCGCCCTGGTAGACACCCGTGATCAGCTTCACGCCGGCGGCGTCGCTCTCGGCGTCCGGGGGATTGTCAGCCGGGTTCTTGCGCTTGAAGGTGCCGGACCAGCGCACCAGCGTGCTGCCGTCCTTGTTGGCCTTCACGTGCAGCGTCGACACGTAGTCCTTGATCGGAAACGGCGAGTCGATGATCTTGTAGGTGAACGAAGTCTTGCTGTCGCTGAAGGAGATCAGCTGCTCTTTGATGACCGGGCCGTCCTTGATCGATAGTGCACGCACCGCTCCCGGCTTGTTGTTCGTGCCCTTGACGATCTCATCCTTGGCAATGCCCGGATGCCATTTGTCCAGGCTGTCGAAATCCTTGACGGTGGCCCAGACCTTGTCCGCTGGCGCATTGATGGTGACGGATTGCACCACCTTGAGCTGCTTCGGAGCCGCGAATACCAGGCAAGGCGCGGCGATGGCCGCCAATGCCGCCACGGCAAAAGCACTTTTCATGTAGCTGTCCCCTGTGAAACGTTGGTGTGAATTGGAATCGCTTAACTATACCGCAGCCCGGCGAAAATCGAATCACTAAGATCTGGGCGCTGCGCCGTCGTGACGGCGCACAGACGGACGGCGTCGCCGAGCGGCGGATGCACAGCCCTTGACCGAACTTCGATCCCGCTTCTATCATCCCTGTTAATGAGAATGATTCTGCTTCGCGTTCTTATCTAAGGCTGCGTCTTGTTGCTGACCTCTGCACCGCGCGCGCGCGATGCTGCAGTCCTGCGCGCCGGGCTGCGGCTGCTTCGGATCGTGATCGCCCTTTTCTCTGCCGGGCTGCACGCCCAGGCTCCCGGGCCGCCGCTTCTACCCGCGTTCAGCCCGAACGATCTGGAGACAGTGGTCGTGGAGTCGACGCGTCTGGGAGGCCCGGCCGTGTCCCCCACCGGGGCCAACGATTACGCGGTCACCTCGCAGGACATCGTCGACATGCCGGCCGGCGAGAATTCGCAACTCACCGAGGTGCTCACGCACATGCCCGGCGTCGCGCTCGATCAGAACCAGCAGATTCACATTCGCAACACCGAGGGACCGCAATTTCAGTACCAGATCAACGGCGTGATGATCCCGTTCGACATCAACACCAATCCTCCATTCCTGTCGATGATCAACCCGCTGTTTATCAAACAGGTGGATCTGCTCGATGGCATCCTGCCGTCGCGTTACAGCTACGCCACCGGCGGTGTAGTGGACATCAAGACCAAGGACGGCTGCGACCAGTCCGGCGGCGATGTCGGTGTTCTTGCCGGACAGAGAAGCACCTTGCAGCCGAGCGTGCAGTACGCGGCCTGCGACGGCGAGCTCAGTTCCTTTCTCAGCGGCGAGTACCTGCAGAGCAATACCGCGTTCAGTTCGGCGACACCCGCGCCGGACGCGATTCACGACCGCACGCAGCAGGGTCAGACCTTCGGCTTCTTCTCCTACCCGCTCGCCTCGGACATGCGCCTGAGCCTCATTCTGTCGGCCGCCAGCAGTACCAATCAGCTGCCCAACGTGCCGAACCTGACACCGGAATACGCGCTCACCGGTGTTACTGTGCCGCCCTCGTCCGCCGCGATCAATTCATACCTGGATTTCCAGGACGTTCTGGCAGTGTTATCGATCTCCGGGGCAACCGCTGGCGGTTTGAGCTATCAGCTGGCTTACACCGAGCATGCGATCTCGCAGCGCTTCAGGCCCGATACGCCCGGCGAGCTGATCTACCAGGGCGTGGCCTCCACCGCCCGCCATGACGATCACGACCATACACTCGAAGGCGATCTGAACTACACGCTGGGTGCGCACGTGCTGAGCACCGGCTTCTATGCCGGCATATACGGCGTCAGCGTCCACGATTCCTCGCTGGTGTTCCCGGCCGACGCCGACGGCAATCAGCTCAGCGACCTGCCGCAGCGCGTAATCAACAATGATCAGGCCAACAATGTCGTCAGCGGCATTTACGTCAATGACCTTTGGCAGGTGACGCCGCGCGTGCGGACCAATATCGGCCTGCGCCGCGACGAGCTCACCGGCTTCACCCGCGGCCAGCAGCTCAGTCCGACCTTCAATCTTGCATACACGGCGGCCCCCGGCACGACCATTCACGGCGGTTTCGCCCGCTACTTCCAGGTGCCCTCGTTCCTGGGCATCTCTCCGAGCGCGCCGGCATCGTTCAATGGCACCACGGCGGCGGGGCCGCCCGGGGTCTCGACCCCTGTTCCCGAAGATGACTATGAATGGGACCTCGGTGTCGTGCATCAGGTCACCGAGAATTTCTCCGTCTCGATCGACAACTTCTACGAACGCACCCGCCACTATCTGGACACCGGGCAGTTCGGGGTGGTGCCGATCTTCGCGCCGTTTAATTACAACCTCGGCTACATCTGGGGCAGTGAGCTGGCGGCGAAATACAGGAATGGAGGGTTTTCCACGTACGCCAACCTGACGGTCGGCAGAAACTGGCAGCAGGGCGTGGTGACCGGGCAGTTCAATTTCGCCGCCGATGAGCTGGCCTACATCGACGGCCATGCGATCGTGCTCGATCACCAGCCGCTGTATGGGGCGTCGGCCGGCCTCAACTACCAGTGGCACCGCTGTGCCGTCAGCCTCGATGCGATCTACAGCAGTGGACTGCGCGCGGGTTTTGCCGACCTTGAACGGCTGCCGGAAGTGGTGCAGGTGAATCTGAGTCTGGAGCGCTCGTTTCAGTTTCCGCGCCACCGGCTGCTGACCAATCGCATCACGATGTTGAATATCTTCGATCGCGTCAACTTGATCAGGCCTGCAGAAGGCATCGGCATTTTCCAGTCGGCCTATGGTCCGCGGGCAACCGTCTTCGATAGCCTCAGCTTCCACTTTTAGGCACTGCGCGCCAGGCTTCGGTGCGGGCTGCGCCCGAGCGAGTTACTCGACTCCTTCCGGCAGCGGCCGAAGTTCGCTCGGATCGATCACCAGGCGGCCGGCGAGCAGCACGGCCTGCGTGCGGTTGGAGGCACCGAACTTACGCAAGATAGCGGTCATGTGCGCCTTCACCGTCGCCTCCGTGATCTGCAGATCGTAGGCGATTTGCTTGTTGATACGCCCGGAGCACAGCATTCCGAAAACACGGAATTGCTGCGGCGTGAGCTGCGCCATGCGCTGCGCGACATCGAGTGCGGCCGCGTCGGCCGCAGGCTCCGCATCCGGACGCAGCCCCGCCGGGGCTACCAGCTCGCCACGCAGCACCGCCTGAACGCTACGACCGATGCTGGCAGCATCGGCGGACTTTGACACGAAACCCTGCGCTCCAAAGGCCAGCGCCTGGCGTGCGATGGACGAGTCATCCATCGCCGAGATCACGATGATAGGCAACTCGGGATGCGAGCCGCGCAGGTGCGCCAGGGCACTGAAGCCGCAGGCGCCCGGCAGGTTCAGATCCAGCAGCAGCAGATCGGGCCGCGGGTGTCGTTCCAGGGTATCGAACAGGCCGACGACCCCGTCGGCCTCGAAGAAGTCGCTGTCGGGGCAGGCCGCCGCCACGGCGCTGCGCAGCGCCTCCCGGTACAGCGGGTGATCATCGACTATGACAAATTCGTAGTTCATCGAAGCTGGCGCCGATCCGAATCTTACCTCCAGACCAGGTTTCCGGCGTCGGCGCGGCCCCCCGGCGTGGCGCTTTCGCAACAGTAGTTTCCCGCATCGGCGTACCGCCGGTCGCTACGACTTTGGTCGATAGCCTGTAGCGCGATATCGCCTGTAAGATGGCGGCATTCAGGGCAAATGTTATATTTTTTTGACAGCGCTGAAGCGGGGCCTACCATCGATGGCAGCGGCATCAGGCTGTTTGTTTCCTGACACAGATGGCGCTCGCCAATAATTGCACGAACATGGGGGTTAGCAGATGAACAGGGTTACAAGATTGAAGACGACCATGGCGTTGCTCGCAGGCGTCGGATTGTCGGTGTGCGCCTCCGTGCATGCGGCAGATCCGTTGCCCGACAGCTTTACCTATGCCGGCATCACGCTGTATTCGACGATCGATGTCGGCTTCGCGTATCAATCCCATGGCGTTCCGCTGAGTACTACTCTGCCGGGCGGCCTCGAATACCAGGCCTTCACGACCACCCGCAACTTCGCCGGTCATCAGGCGACCGTGGCTGAAAGTGGGGAGCAACAATCCAACGTCGGTATCAGAGCCGACGTACCCACCGGCTATAACTTCAACATCGTTGGCGTGCTCGAGACCGGCTTCAACCCGCTCTCCGGCCAACTGACCGATGCCTGTGCGAGCATTGAACAGAACAGCGGTGTGAAGCAGGGCCATCAGACGGCAAACGCCGACAGCAGCCGTTGCGGCCAGGCCTTTAATTCCCAGGCGTTTGGCGGAGTGAGCAGTAAGCAGTTCGGCACGCTGACCATTGGCCGCCACAACTCGCTGCAACTGGCCGCTCTGGCGCAGTACGATCCGCAGACGCTGTCCTATGCGTTCTCGTTCCTCGGCTATTCGGGGTTTGACGGCGGCGCCGGCAGCACCCAGGGTGCCCGTTGGGACAATTCCGCCAAGTACGCGTTGGTGTCTGGGCCGGTCCATGCTGCGGTCATGTTCAGCAATGGCGGCGCCGATACCGGCATACAGGGCCAGGCCTATGGCGGCGAAGTCGGAGTCGCCATCCAGGGCTTGTCACTCGATGCTGTGTACCAGAAGGAGTATGGCGCGGTGAACCTGAGGAGTTCATTCGACAACGCCGCCGATCCGGTTCCGACGCCGGGGTTGGCCGCCTATATCTCGGATGACACCTCGTACAACCTGATGGGCAAATATACCTTTGACCTCGGCGGCGGCGGCATGGGTGCGGATGGAAAGCCCACCCCCGGCGATAAGCTCACACTGTATGCCGGCTACTCGCATATGCAGAAGGCGCACTCGGACGAATCCTACGCACTCTCGCAGGGCGGCTACCCGATATCGATCGGCATCAACATCAACGACTCTGCCGAGTACAACCTGGAATGGATCGGCGCCAAGTACCAGCTGGCTTCCGGCTGGAGCTTCACGGGCGCGTTCTATCGCGCATCGCAGAACAGCTGGACCATCGGTGTGGGTCCGACCGGCACGCAAGGCATAGGCTGCTCCGCGGCGGGCCTGCTGTGCGCCGGCGACTTTTACGAAGGCTCGCTGGTGGCCGATTACGCCTTCAACAAGCATTTTGACACCTATGGCGGCATCAACTACTCGGAAGTCACCGACGGCCTGGCTAACGGCTTTGTCGGCACCACGGTCGGCACTTCGGGAAGCGAGAACCAGGCGACCGCGATGGTCGGCTTTCGCCTGAGGTTGTAACAGACACATCGTTGCAGGCAACCCGCCGGACCTCTCACGGCGGTGTTGCCGGCATCGCTCGTTCAGGCGGATGTATAACGGATGCTGCCCGTGGGAAGCGTGCCAGGCCAGCGCCGGAACGCGCCCAGCAGTGCGCGCAGTGCGGCTGGACGCAATGGTTTGTGCAGCAACGGGTAGCCCGCGGTTCGGGCAATGAGTGCCAGCTCAGCCCCGTGATCGGCTGTAATCAGCGCCGCCGGCAGGGCGATGCTGCGCGAAGCCTGCAGGCGACGTAACAGCTCGAGTCCGTCGACACCATCACCGAGATGGTAGTCCGCCAGCACCACATCGACCTCCTCGATGAACCGTAACGCTTCGGCTGCGTTCCTGGCCTTGACCACCACCACCCCCCAGGTCCCGAGCAGGGCCTCCATGCCGTCGAGGATCGGGCGGTCGTTATCCACGCACAGCACCCGCAGCCCGCGCAGCCCGGTCGGATCCATCGGCGGCAGCTGTGGCTCACTGCGCTGCGTGCGCCGCGCCTTGGCATCGCGCGCCACCCGCACCCCAAACAGCGAACCGCGCCCTGGCCGGCTGATCAGCGTCAGGTGATGGTTCATCAGCCGCGCCAGCCGATCGCAGATTGACAGCCCCAGCCCCAGACCGGTCTCGCCCCAGGGCGAGCCCTGATCCAGACGGCTGAACTCCGCGTAGATGCGCTCGCGTTCATGCTCGGCAATGCCCGGCCCGGTGTCGTACACGGCGATCTCAAGCTGCTCGCCGCGCCGCCGGCAGCCGACCACGACGCCGCCGCGTTCGGTATAGCGCAGCGCATTGGAAAGGTAATTCTGGATGATCCGTCGCAACAGCACTCGATCGCTGCGCACCACTTCGCGACAGTCGACGATGGTCAGCCGCAACGTTCGCGCCTGCGCCAGCGGCGCGTATTGACGGCGCAGATCCTCCAGCAGGTCGGCGATGGGAAAGCTGGTGATGTCGGGGCGGAACGCGCCGCTGTCGAGGCGCGCAATGTCGAGCAAGTCGTTGAGCAGCTCCTCGGCGGCCCGCATCGAGCCATCAATACGCGCCGCCAGTTCGATCAGTTCCGGATAGGCGCGCGCGCGCGATTCCAGCGCGGAGGCGAACAGCCGCGCGGCATTGAGCGGTTGCAGCAGATCGTGGCTGGCGGCAGCGACAAATCGGGTCTTGCTGGCATTGGCGGTTTCCGCCAGCTGCTTGGCGGCGCTCTGGGCTTCGAGCGCCTGGCTCAGTTCGTGTGTACGCTGGGCGACGCGCTCCTCCAGCCCCTGCTTCGCTTCCAGCAAACCCTGCTCGGCGAGTTTGAATTCGGTAATGTCAGTGTAAGTGGCGACAAAGCCGCCGCCTGACATCGGCTGGCCGTGAATGCTCAACACTTTGCCATTGCGGCGCGTGCGCTGAAAGCTGTAGGCAGTGCCGGCGCGCATATGCGCCAGGCGCTTTTCGATGTGTGCCTCGGGCGTTCCAGCGCCAAGTTCGCCCCGTTCCGCGTTCCAGCGGATCAGATCGGCGACCGGGCGGCCCACGTACACCATGCCTTCCGGGTAGGCAAGCAGCTCCAGGTAGCGGCGGTTCCAGGCGACGATGCGCATATCGGCGTCGACGACGCTGATCCCCTGGGTCACGTTCTCCATCGTCGCCTGCAGCAGCTGGCGGCTAAAGCGCAGCTCCTGTGAGGTCTCATCGAGCATCTCGGCAACTTCATCAACCGACAGGCCCTTGCGCTTGAACGCGTGGGTCAGCACCACGCGTGCCGAGGACGCACCTATCGATGCAGCCAGGACGCGCTCGAAGTGCTGCAACAGTCCGCGATCGGCCGACTCAGCCGGTCGCGGCAGAGACTCGCCGGTTTGCGCGGCGTACTCCTGCAGCGCCTGGCGCGCCGCCGCAGCGCCGATGATGCGGCTCGCAACACTTTCCAGATCGCCGACGTTGGAGGTGATGGCATGCAGGAATGCCGCCGGACGCTTGGGTGCAATGAACGCGCGCGCAGCGAATCGCTCCTGCAGTGTCACGCCGCGCCGCGACGAGACGATCAGCATCACGAATACGTTCAGGGTCAGCGCGGCCAGCGCCCGCGGTCCCACGGTGCCGAGACTCGAATAGTCGGTCAGCGCGCGCGGCAACAGCCAGCCCAGTGCGTGCAACGGCGCCATGGCCGGCGATGCCAGCAGTCCGCCCGCCACCAGGTTGGGCAGAAACAGCAGCGCACCCCAGGTCACGAAACCCGCCAGCATGCCCCAGAACACACCGGCGCGGCTGGCGCCGCTCCAGTACAGCGCGGCCAGTATTCCGGGGGCGAACTGTGCCACGGCAGCGAATGCCAGCAGGCCGATCGCCGCCAGGCTGGTCGAATTCGATGTCGAACGATAGTAAGCAAACGCCAGCAGCGCGAGCGTCACGATGACCACGCGCCGCACCCACAGCACGCGTTTGCCCAGGCTCGCCCCGGACTCTAGGCGCTGGCGCCACAGCAGCGGCGCAGCGATGTCGTTGGAGATCATGGTCGCCAGCGCGGTGCTGGCGACCACCACCATGGCTGTGGCAGCGGACAGGCCGCCGAGGAACACCAGTACCGTCAGCCACGGCACACCGTAGCTCATCGGCAGCGTAAGAATCAGAGAGTCCGAGGCGGAGCGCACTGATAGGCCATCCAGGGTGCTGAGCGCGACGACCGGCAGCACCACGGCCGAGAACAATCCGAGATAGGCCGGCAGCAACCAGCGCGCATAGCGCAGATCCGCGGTGTCGGCGCACTCGACCACGCCGACCAGAAACTGCCTGGGCAGACAGAAAATTGCTGCGGCTGCGAGCAACGTCGTCATCAGCGCATCGCCGTTGAACAGCGTGGCTCCGCTTGCCAGCCGCGGTGGCAACAGCCAGGGACGGCCGTGAAGTTGCAGGCAGGCAAACACGCCGACAGCGACGAAGGCCAGCAGCTTCAGCAGCGACTCAAAGGCAATCGCCAGCATCAGCCCTTCGCGGTGGTCGGTGGCGTCCACGCGCCGGGCGCCGAACAGCACAGCAAACAACGCCAACAGCAGCGCCACGGCCAACGCGATATCCCGATACCAGGGCACATGAACGGCGGCAACCGTGGTGAGCGCGGCGATGCTGGCAACCACTGCTTTGTATTGCAGCGCGATATAGGGAATCGCGGCACTCACGGCGATCACGGTGACCAGCACTGCCAGGGCCCGGCTCTTGCCGAAACGCGAGGCAATGAAATCGGCGATCGAACTGACCTTGTGCAGGCGGCCGATCTCCACCAGCCGCTCCATGAACGGCAAGCCGAACAGGAACACCATGGCCGGTCCGAGGTAAATCGGCAGATAGGCCCAGCCATCGCGCACCGCGGTGCCGACCGCGCCGAAGAATGTCCAGGAGGTGCAATACACGCCGAGCGCGAGGCCGTAGATGTACGGCCGCAGGCGGCGACGGGTCGGATAGATCCGGCGCCTGTCGCCGTAGAAGGCGATCGCAAACAGGAAGCACAGATACACCACCGCCAGCGATGACAGCAGCCAGCCAGAGAACATGGTGCCCCCGAGTCGCCCCATCAGAACTTGAACGCCAGGCGCAGGCCGCCCCAATGCCTTCCCTGCACCACGATCGGCGCGTCCACCTCCTTGGTGACCACAAAGTTGCCAGATCCCATGTCGCGGCGATAGATCTGTAGCAGGAACGGCCGCTGATTGCGCCCGGCGGCCAGGCCGGTGCGGTCGTTGAAGATGCGGCGATAGCGGCTATTGGCGGTATCCCAGGCGAGATCGCCGCGACGCGCCTGACTGTATTTTTTGTTATGCATCGCCACGTAGCCATTGCGGTCCACGGCGATGCAGAAGATGACCTTGTCGCTCAAGCCGAGCAGCCGCTCCTGCACCTGCGGAAAGAGTGCATCGGCTACGGCGACAAAGCGCGTGGTGTGCTGCGGCGGGTCGGTATTGGGTATCGGCCGGTAGTCCTCGTCAAACAACTCGGCCACGGTGATGGCTCCCGAAGCGACCGCTCCCTCGAGCAAAGCGGCTATCTCGCCAGCGGCTTGCTGCGCGGCCTGGATGTACGGCGTATCGTCGGTCTCGATGCCGCAGTCGGCGACCGCCTCGATCATCTGCTCCGACAGCGTGAGGAACGACTCGCCGCGGCGCATCGCAGTTTCCAGCGCAGCGGCCGCGGCATGCATCTCCGATTCGATCGCCGCCATCTGAGAATCGAGTCCGTCGCTGATGCCGCGGCTCGCCGCCGCGGCCTCGCGGATCGAGCTCACGCCGGATTCGACCTCGGCGAGCGATCGATGAAAGCCGCTGAGCTCCTGGCGCGCCGAAGGCGGCTGGATCTCGCGCGCCAGTTGTTCCACGCGCTGGTCGAGTTCGCCGACCGTGCCCATGATCTCCTTGGATGTGTCTTCGACGCGGCCCGACAGTTCCTTCACGGCATTGGCCACGACGCTGAAGCCGCGGCCCGCTGCCCCGGCGTGCGTGGCTTCCACCGCCGCATTGAGCGCGACCAGCCGCGTCTGCATGGCGATCTTCTGGATCTGGCCGGCAGCTTGTGCGACCTGCTGCAGGGTTTGCACCACGGCCGCCACTTCGCGGCCGACCGATTCCACCGCATCGCGCGCCCGCGCCACCGCGGTCAGGCTGTCGCGGGTGTGTGAACCGATACGGTCCTGGGCGCGCGTGATGTCCTGCAACTGCGCGACCAGTGCTGCGACCGCCTGGGCTTGCCGTTTCGAGAGCCTGTGCGTGTCGTCGATGACACCGCGTACCTCGGCCGCCTCGCGCCCCATGGTGGCCCCTTGCGCCCCCATGGTGCGTACGAAGCGCTGCGTCTTGCTGTCGGCCGAGCCGTCGTGAGGCTGTTGGCCGGTCGACTGCTCGGCGGCATCCCGGGATCTGGCTCGTCGCCCAAAGCGCAAGAACATACGGTCCCCTTCGTGCTGCAGCGCAGCCCGGGATATTGCACTGCTATCAACCGCTTACGAGTTAATACTTTAGTCGTATGAGGGCTCTTGATTGAAGTCGATTACGACCAAAGTGCAATAGCGATGACGCGTTCCAGAACCCCAGTATATCCTCGTCCTTTAAGAATCAAGGGGGGACAGCGGCCCGATGGATTTCAACCATCGCAGCAGCCGTGATCCGCTTTTCCTGAATAGAATGACGCGCCTAGGCTGTTCCGATAATTACTAGGACAACAGGAGTCGAACCGTGGCCACAAGCACTCTGCCCGCATACGGATCTGGGATCAGCAAGGCCCACCGTAAAGTCATCTTCGCCTCGAGCCTCGGTACCGTATTCGAATGGTATGACTTCTATCTGTACGGATCGCTGGCGGCGATCATCTCCAAGCAGTTCTTCTCGGGGGTGAACGAGACCACCGGGTTCATCTTTGCGTTGCTGGCATTCGCCGCGGGCTTCGCCGTGCGGCCGTTCGGCGCATTGGTGTTTGGCCGTCTGGGCGACCTGGTGGGCCGCAAGCACACGTTCCTCATCACGATCGTGATCATGGGTCTGTCCACCGCCCTGGTCGGCGTGCTGCCCAGCTATGCCAGCGTCGGCGTCATCGCGCCGGTGGCACTGATAGCGCTGCGCCTGCTGCAGGGTCTGGCTCTTGGCGGCGAGTACGGCGGGGCGGCCACTTACGTCGGCGAACACGCCCCTCCGGGCCAGCGCGGCATGTACACCAGCTGGATTCAGACCACGGCCACCCTCGGGCTGTTCCTCAGCCTGCTGGTGATCCTGTTGTGTCGCAACTGGCTCGGCGCCGAGTTCGATACCTGGGGCTGGCGTATTCCTTTCCTGGTGTCGATCGTGCTGCTCGCGATCTCGGTCTATATCCGCATGCAGCTGGCCGAGTCGCCGGTATTCCTTGAGATGAAGGAAGCAGGCACTCGCTCAAAGGCGCCGCTGACCGAGTCGTTCGCGCGCTGGGGAAACCTGCGCCTGGTCATCCTCGCCCTGCTCGGCGCCACTGCGGGCCAGGCGGTGGTGTGGTACGGCGGTCAGTTCTACGCGCTGTTCTTCCTCACCCAGGTGCTGCGAGTGGCAGCGCAACCTGCCAACCTTCTGATCGCGGCCGCGCTGCTGCTCGCGACGCCCTTTTTCGTCGTGTTCGGCAGCCTTTCGGATCGCATCGGCAGAAAAAAGATCGTGCTGGCGGGCTGCCTGCTCGCCGCAGTGACCTATGTTCCGATCTTCAAGGGCCTCACCCATTACGCCAATCCGGCGATCGAGACTGCATCGGCGCATGCGCCGGTGACCGTGGTCGCGGATCCCAATGCGTGCTCGTTCCAGTTCGATCCGGTGGGTAAGAAGAAATTCGTCCAGTCCTGCGACATCGCCAAGTCCGCTCTTGCCAAATCCGGTGTGCCGTATCGCAACGAGGCAGCCCCGGTGGGCAGCGTTGCGCTGATACGCATCGGCGATGCGCCGCCGATCGCGGCGGTGGAAGGCGGCGCCATGTCCGGCGCGGACTTCAAGGCCGCCACCGACATCTTCTCCAAGGCACTGGCCGGCGGCCTGAAAGAGGCGGGCTATCCGGCGAAGGCCGACCCGGCACAGATCAACTACCCGATGGTACTTCTGCTGCTCTGGATCCTGGTGCTCTATGTCACGATGGTCTACGGCCCGATCGCGGCGTGGCTGATCGAGCTGTTCCCGGCTCGCATACGTTACACCTCGATGTCGCTGCCCTATCACATCGGCAACGGCTGGTTCGGCGGCTTCCTGCCCACGATCTCCTTTGCCCTGGTGGCGTTGAGCGGCGACATCTACTACGGCTTGCGGTACCCCATCATCGTGGCGCTGATGACGCTGGTCATCGGTGCGATCGCGCTGCCGGAGACCAAGGACCGCCAGGTGATCTGAAGCTGCTTACGGCTTTTGCAGCACGATAAATAAGCGCCTGAAAGGGAACAGCGTGCTGCCATCCGCCTGGCGCGGATAGGCGGCGCGCAGGCGCCGCGCATAGTCGGCCTCAAAATCCGCTCGCTCATCGGGTTCCAGCCGATCGAGAAACTGCATCAGCCAGCTGCCCTTGGTCCATTCCTTGACCGGATCGTCGCCTGACAGCACCTGCAGATACTCGCTCTCCCAGATATCCAGGCTCGAGGCTAGCGGCGCGAGCAGCGCGTAGTAGGATTGCGGCTCCGCCACCGGGGCCTCGCCCAGCAGCGGCGCCAGCTTGTCGCGCCAGCGCCCCTCGCGCGCGCTCGCCGCGATCAGCGTATGGGACGGGGCGCTGAAGTTGCGCGGCATCTGTACCGCCAGTACCCCGCCCGGTGCCAGCGCCTCAACCAGCGCCGGAAACAACTGCTGGTGATTGGGTAACCAGTGCAGCGCGGCGTTCGAATAGATGAGGTCGGCCGGTGTGTCGGGCCGCCAGTCGGCCAGAGGGCGCTGTTGCCACTGCAGCTGCGGCAACGCCCTGGCCGCCAGGGCCAGCATTGCCGGGGATGAATCCACGCCGACGATACAGGCGCGCGGCCAGCGATCCAGCAGCGCCGCGGTGACATTGCCAGCCCCGCAGCCCAGATCATAGATCCAGTGCGGCTCGCTGCTCGGAATGCGGGCCAGCAGATCCATTGCCGGTCGCAGGCGCGGCTGCGAGAATTTCAGGTACTGGCTTGGGCTCCAACTCATCTGAAGGAACAGCATAGCGGCATTCAGACCTACAGACGCAGCCCGGCCGTGGCGCCGAGACTGCGGCGGTTGCTCTGATCACGGAGAATCGGCGTTGCCCGGCAATAAATTATCGACTTACCGCTCCAAGCGCGACTTCCACCTGACGGCCGAACCCAGCGGTGCCAAGCGGGTCGCGAAGTCAAAGCGTCTGCGCTACGTGATTCAGAAGCATGCGGCACGAAGGCTGCACTATGACTTGCGGCTGGAGCTCAATGGGGTGTTCAAGTCCTGGGCGATCACACGCGGTCCATCGCTGGACCCGGCCGACAAGCGCCTGGCGGTCGAAGTCGAGGACCATCCGCTGGACTACGGGGATTTCGAGGGCACGATTCCGCACGGACAGTACGGCGGCGGAACGGTGCAGCTCTGGGACCGCGGTTACTGGCAGCCGCTGCCGGGCACGGCGCCCGAGGCGGCGCTGAAGGCCGGAGAGCTCAAGTTCGATCTGGAAGGCGAGCGGCTGCATGGCGGCTGGGTGCTGGTGCGTATGAAACGCGATCGCACAGACGGCAAGCGCACCAATTGGCTGCTGATCAAGCACCGCGACCAGGCGGCGGATCCGGCCCATAGCGCGGCTTTGCTCGATCTCGACCGATCGGTAGCCTCCGGGCGCAGCATGGCCCAGATCGCCGCCGGGCAGCGCGAGGGTTCGAGAAGCGCAGCGACGCGATCGCGGCGCTCGACGCGGCCGATGCCGCAATTCATCGAACCGCAACTGTGCACTCTGCTCGAGCGGCCGCCCGACTCAGAGCAATGGGTGCATGAGGTCAAGTTCGACGGCTATCGCATGCAGCTGCGCGTCGAAGGCGGCAAGGCAGTGCTGCGGACGCGCAAGGGTCTGGACTGGACCGGCAAATTTCCCGAGATTGCGCGCGCTGCGGGAAAGTTTTCCGATTGCATCGTCGATGGCGAAATCGTGGCGCTCAATTCCAAACAGCTACCGGACTTCGCAGCGCTGCAGGCGGCGCTGGTGGAGCACAAAACAGCGAAGCTTACGTATTTTGCATTCGACCTGCTGTTTCTGAACGGCGAGGATCTCAGGGACTTGCCGCTGTCCGAGCGCAAGCAGCGGCTGCATCGGCTACTGAGTGGCCAGCGCGGCGGCCTGATCCGCTATGTCGATCATCTGGCGGCCAGGGGCGAGGCGGTGCTGGCGTCCGCGTGCCGCATGTCGCTCGAAGGGATCGTGTCCAAGCGCCTCGATGCGCACTACCTGTCGGGCCGGGTGGGTGGCTGGACCAAGAGCAAATGCCGCGCGGGACAGGAAGTGGTCATCGGCGGCTATACCTTTCGGGACGGGGCGCCCCGATCACTGCTGGTGGGCGTCAATCGCGACCATCGACTGGTCTATGCCGGCCGGGTCGGTACAGGCTTCGGCCAACAAGGCGCAAAGGCGTTGCTGGCGAGTCTCAAGACAGTAAGCTCGCCGCACAGCCCGTTTAGCGGTGCTGACGCACCGCAGCCGGAGCCCAACGTGCGCTGGGTCAAGCCGCTGCTGGTCGCGGAGATCGAATTCGCGGGCTGGACCGCGTCGGGCATGGTGCGCCAGGCCGCGTTCAAGGGACTGCGCGAGGATAAACCAGCCGGCGAAGTGCAGGCCGAGAAGCCAGCAAAGCTGGCTGAGGCGCACGTCAAGTCAGCGTCGGCTCCGCGGCGTGCCAGCGCCAAGCGCGGCGCCGTGGCGGCCGGTGGCAGCGCCGCGGCCGGCGGCCCGGTCTCGGTCATGGGCATCACCATCTCGACCCCCGGCAAGAGTCTGTGGCCTGACGCCGGCGATGAGCGCGCGGTCAGCAAGCTCGAACTGGCGCAGTATTTCGAGGCGGTGGGTGAATGGATGATGCCGCACGTACAGGGGCGCCCCTGCTCGCTGGTGCGCGCACCGGACGGCATCGATCACCAGCGTTTCTTTCAACGACACGCGATGCCTGGCATGTCGAAACTGTTCGAACTGGTCACGGTGCGCGGCGATCGCAAACCGTACGTGCAGATCGATCGCATCGACGCGCTGATCGCCGCCGCGCAGATCGCGGCGCTCGAATTGCATCCGTGGAATTGTGCCCCCGATCAGCCGGAGGTGCCGGGCCGGCTGGTGTTCGATCTGGATCCGGCGCCCGACCTGGCGTTCGGCGCCGTCATCAAGGCCGCACTGGAACTGCGCGAACGGCTGCAGGGTCTGGGTTTGCGCGCTTTCTGCAAGACGACGGGCGGCAAAGGCCTGCATGTCGTGACCCCGCTGCTGCGCGAGCGGGCGCTGCTCGACTGGCCCACCGCCAAGGCGTTCGCGCAGGCGGTGTGCGTGCAGATGGCTGCCGACAGTCCCAAGCGCTTTCTGACCACGATGGCGAAGAAGGATCGCGCCGGGCGGATCTTCCTGGATTACCTGCGCAACGATCGCATGGCCACGGCAGTGGCGCCGCTGTCGCCGCGGGCACGAGCGGGTGCCACGGTATCGATGCCGCTGCGCTGGTCTGCAGTGGGTTCCGGGCTCGATCCGGCGCGCTTTACGCTGCGCACCGTGCCGGCGCTGCTGAGGCGCACCAAGCCCTGGCAGGACTACGCCAAAGCGGCGCAATCGTTGCGGGCCGCGATCAAACTGATGGCGAAATCCGGTGCGGTGACGGCGCAGAAACCGTAGCGCACCCGAATCAGGGCTGCGCGAGCGGCGCGGCGGCACTCACACTTTGACTGGCATCGATGAATAACCAGGCCGCGGCGCTGGCAAATGCACAGCCCGCACCGATCAGGAACGCGAGATTCCAGTCGCCATGACCGGTCAATGCGGCCACGATCGGAATGCCGATGATGCCGCCGAGGTTGCCACCGGTGTTCATCAGGCCGCCAACGATCATGGTATTGCTGCGGCCGACGGTCATGGACGCCGCCCAGAATGAGCCTTCTGAGAGCTCAACACAGCCAAAGCATGCTGCGAGCGCGCCGATGGCCCAGTACGGATTGTCGGCGTGCACCGCCAGCAGCAGCAATACGCCGCCGGCGGGCAGGCCGATCAGCGGCAGCAGCCGCAATCCGCGCCGGCTGCCATAGCGTTGAAACAGACCGGCGGTGATGACACCGCCCGCACCGGCGCCGGCTGCGGCGGCCAACGGCGGCGCGGTCGCCAGCCAACCGCTGCTGAGTTCGGAGAAATGCAACTCCTGCACCAGGTAAAGAAAGCACCAGTTCGAGAGCATGTAGAACACGTAGTTCATGCACATGTAGGAGATCGCCAGCAGCAGCACATTGCGATCGATCAGTGTGTGCCACAACTGGCGCCGATCGATGCGCGCGGCAACCTGATCCATCTCCACTTCCGCTACCAGCGCCAGTTCCCCGCTAGTGACCGAGCGGTGCTCGGAGGGGCGATTGCGTCCGTACCATGCCCACAGGCCGATCAGTAGCAGCGCCGGCAGGCTGCTCCACCACAGCGCCTGCTGCCAGCCGACCTGGCCCATGATCGATGCGATCAACGGCGGTGTCGCCGCCGCGCCGAGCCCCAGGCCCATGGTCTGCAGTCCCTGCACCAGGGCCCAGCGCTGCGGCGGGAACCAGCCTTCGAACACGCCGTTGGAAACCGGAAATATCGCGCCCTGCGCGACGCCGAGCAGCAACTGCAGTGCCAGCAGCAGCATGAACAGCGCCGGGCCGAGCAGTAACTGCGGCGCCAGTGCGGTCAGCGCCATGGCGATGAAGGCCAGCAGGCCCATGCTCGTGAGCGTCCAGCGCGCGCCCCAGCGCTGGCCGAGGATTCCGCCGGGCAGTTGGAATATCGCATAGCCGAGGACGAACGCCTGCTCGATCCAGCCCATCTGCAGCTGCGACAGTTGCAACTCGGGCATCATTCTCACCGCCGCGATGGTCAGGCTCTCACGCTGCACGTAGGCGATAAAACCGAAGCCGAACAGCATCGCAAAGATGCGCCAGCGAATCGGGATTCGGCGGGGCACGGTGCCTGATCCCCTCGCGCTCACAGCAGGTTGTGACGCAAGGCCAGCAGTACCAGTTCCACGTCGCTGGCGGTGTGCAGTTTCTGCTTGATCAGGGTGTGGTAGTTGGCGACGGTCTTGGCGCTAAGATTGAGAATGCGTGCGATCTCGGCCGCCGGGCGTCCCGTGACCAGCAGGCGAAAGATTTCGAATTCACGCGCACCAAGCGCGGTGACCGGATTGTCGTCGCCACTGAGCTTGAGGATGGCGATCGACTTTGCGACGTCGTCGCTCAGAAACAGCTTGCCGGCCGCCACCGCGCCCACCGCGGTGGCCAGCACTTCCGGTGCGTTACTCTTGGTGACGTAGCCGCGCGCTCCCAGCTGTATCGCACGTACCGCCAGCGAGGCATCCTCGTGCATGCTGAAGACCAGGATCTTCGCATCGGCTTGACGCTCGGTGATGCGGCGAATGGTCTCGAACCCGCTGACGCCCGGCATCGACAGATCCAGCACCATTACATCCGGTGTGTGCTCCAGGTAGAGCAGATAGGCACGCTCGCCGCTGTCGGCCTCGGCGACCACGCGGATGCCCGGCTCCTGATCGAGCAGGCGGCGAAAGCCCGCCCGCACGACCGCGTGATCGTCGACGAGCATGATCCTGATCGGCTCGGCGCTCACGCGGCGCTCTCGGCCGACACCGGCAGCGGAATACTGATGCCGATACGCGTGCCACCATCGAGCGCGCTTTCGATGCTGCAGAGGCCATCGAGCACTTTGACACGCTCGCGGATCCCGATCAGCCCAAAGCCGCGCTGCGGCGCGCGCGTATCGAAACCACCGCCGTCGTCGCGCACCGCGACGCACAGCAACGCACCGGCGGCCGCCGCGCTCATCGCCACCTCGATCTCGACCTGACGCGCGTGTGCGTGCCGGGCGATATTCGTCAGACACTCCTGGACGACGCGGTAGGCCGCCGTGCTGGCCTCGGGCGGCACGGCGCCCAGGCCGTCGGGCATGTGCAAGGTGCAGGTGAGCTGCGGATTGCGCTGCTGAAAGGCAGCGACCAGCTCGCGCACGGCAGCCGACAGTCCCAAGCCCTCCAGCTCCGCCGGCCGCAGTCGCTGCAGCATGCCGCGAACCATGTCCTTGATCTGCGCCGTCACGGCGACGATCGCCTCCGCGCTTTCACGCACCGGGGCGCCGCCGCGATTTCGAATGGCGGCGGCATCGGCGTGAATCGCGCTCAGGCATTGACCTATCTCATCGTGCAACTCGCGCGCCAGGCTGCGCCGCTCGTCTTCCTGCATCTGCAGCAGCCTTCTGGTGAGGCTTTGATTCTCCGCCAGGCTCTGCTGCAGCGTCTCGGTCATGTGATTGAATCCGACGCTGATGCGCGACATCTCCGGCAGACCGAAGTGCGGCAGGCGCGTCTGCAGGTGACCTCGCTGCACTTCGCCGAGCGCGGCCAGGATGTACTCGATCGGCTGCAGTGCGTGAGCCACCGCCCACCAGATGAGCACATTCGCCAGCACAAAGAACAGCAGCAGCAACGTCAGCAGCCCGCGCGACGTGGTCCAGATTTCATCCATCTCGTAGCTGGGATCGGCGGCGATGACCAGTTGGCCGATGACCGCGCCGTTGTAGCCTACCGCGCGCGTGGTCGCAGGGATCGGGGTCGACGCCGAGCGCACCAGGCGCACGAACCAGCGCGGCGCTTCCGGCGCCCGCTCATGACTACCCTCGTTGCTGTCGAGCAGTCGCCCCTGGCTGTCGTAGAACTTTATCGACAGGTGACGCACATCGCCAAGTTCACGTAACTGAAACAGCGGCATCACGTAACCGGATGCCGACCAGCGATCGCGCATCAGTGCCAGTTGGGCGTCGAGGAAATGCGCCGTCAGGTTCAGCGTCGACAGCACCTCGATGCGGATGTCGTCACGCGCCTGGCGCACGACATATGCGCCGCCGGCGAGCGTCACCACTGCGATCAGCGCCGTGATCAGCAGACTCAGCCGCAGCTTGAGCGTGCCGCCTACCGCCGGGGTTCGATCTCGAGCACGGGACATGAGCACCAGGGCGTTGGCTCCGCGTGGACTTGCGACCGACACTCTAGCAACGATCGGCGGTCACCGGAAAAGCGCCGCTATTGCTGAGCCAAAGTTACGTATTTTGTAACACTATCAAATAGTTATTATAGTAATATAATGTAATCTATTGGTCTTTGGAGCGCGCTGTGAATTGCAGCGCCGCCGAATTCATGCAGTAACGCAGACCCGTGGGCTTGGGGCCATCATCGAACACGTGTCCCAGATGGGCGTCGCAGCGCCGGCATGCCACCGCACTGCGAGTGATGCCGATGCTGGTGTCCGTGCCTTCCAGCACGTTGTACTTCGAGATCGGCTGCCAGAAGCTCGGCCAGCCGGTGCCGGATTCGAATTTTGTGCGCGAGTCGAACAGCGCCGTGTCGCAACAGATGCAGTGGTAGATACCGTCGGCATGCAGATTCCAGGTGGCGCCGGTGAATGGCTGCTCGGTGCCCTGCTTGCGGGTGACATCGAACGATAGCGGCGACAATTGCTGCCGCCATTGGGCATCGCTCTTCAGAATCTTCGCGACTCTGGCGGTGCCGAGGCTCACGCCGGTCGGCGAGAAGTTCTCGATGAGCACCTCCTGCGGTCCATCGGGCCACGCGGGCAGCGCGATCGCGCCGCAGGAAGCGACACCCCAGCGCAGCAACTGTCGGCGAGTGGGCATCCTCAGTGCGACACGATCCCCCACGGACTTCCACCGACGGCAATCCTGGCCTCCACACGACCAGACGCGAGATCCACCACCGAGATGTCTCCCGCGGGTCCGTTCGCAGTGTAGGCTTTGCGCCCGTCACGGCTCAGGGCGACGCCCCAGGGCCGTTTGCCCACATTCTCGAATGTTCTGAGAATGCTGCCCGAGTCCGGATCGACCTCGAGCAGCGTACCGGCACGTCCCGTGGTCACGTACAGCAGTCGCCCGTCGGCCGAGCCAACCTCGCCCATCGGCCGCACCAGCTTCGGATCGCCGAGCGGGATGGTCCTGAGAACCTTGTAGCTGTCGGTACTGAACACGGTGATCGAACCGCCAAACTCATCCGACACGTAGCCGCTGTGACTCCGGGTCGACAGCAGCACGGCGCGCGGGCGCGGCGCGGTCGGTATGATCGCCAGTACCTTCATGGATTTGGCATCGACCGCATAGACCGCATTGGAGGTCTCGCATGCGGTGTAGACGATACGATCGTCCTCGCTCACCGCGACTCCCTCAGGCTCCGATCCGACCGTAGCCGCCGCGCGGATGGCTCCTTTGACCAGATCGATGGCCGACAGCATGCCGGTGTCCTCATTGGACGCATACAGCGTTTTGCCGTCGTGCGAGATCGCAAAGGTCTCCGGATCCGCATTGCTCGGATAGGTGCTGATTAATGTGTGCGACTGCAGATCGACCACGCCGATGCCGTCGAAGCGCCGATCGGGTGGCGGCAGCTTCGATTCATCGACATTGGGGCCGCCATTGGGGGAGCCCGACAGCGCCACGTACAGCCGCGTGCCGTCCTTCGAGACCGCGATGCCGCGCGGTCGCTTGCCGACCGGGATGGTGGCGATCACCGTGGCAGCGGCCGGATCCACCACGACCACGTTGCCACCGCTTTCATCCGAGACGTACAGGCGCTCCTGGGCAGTATCGGCGGCCCTGGCAAGCTGCCCGACGCACAGCAGGCTGATCAGCGCCAGCAGCAGCGGCGCAGCATTCACGGCAGGGGATCGCGGCTGAAAGTGCAAGCTTGCCAACGGTCAATAGACGACCACACTGCGGATCGATTCGCCCGAGTGCATCAGGTCGAAGGCATCGTTGATCTTCTCGAGCGGCATCTTGTGCGTGATCAACGGATCGATCGAGATCTTGCCGTCCATGTACCAGTCGACGATCTTGGGCACGTCAGTGCGTCCACGCGCACCGCCGAAGGCAGTGCCCTTCCACACCCGTCCGGTCACCAGCTGGAACGGCCGCGTCGCGATCTCCTGGCCGGCGCCCGCGACACCGATGATGACCGACACACCCCAGCCGCGATGGCAGCATTCCAGCGCCTGGCGCATGAGCTTCACGTTGCCGATGCACTCGAAGCTGTAGTCAGCGCCGCCATCGGTCAGCGCCACCAGGTGCGCCACCAGGTCGCCCTCGACTTCCTTCGGATTCACGAAATGCGTCAGGCCGAATTGTTCCGCCAGCGCCTTGCGCTTGGGATTCAGGTCGACGCCGACGATCTTATTGGCGCCCGCAAGTCTGGCACCCTGAACCACATTCAGGCCGATGCCGCCAAGTCCGAATACCACCACGTTGGCGCCGGGCTCGACCTTGGCGGTGTTGATCACCGCGCCGACGCCGGTCGTCACGCCGCAACCGATGTAGCAGACCTTGTCGAACGGCGCATCTTCGCGGATCTTGGCGAGCGCAATCTCAGGCAGCACCGTGAAGTTCGAAAACGTCGAACAGCCCATGTAGTGATACACCTTCTCACCGCCGATCGAGAAGCGGCTGGTGCCGTCCGGCATCACGCCCTTGCCCTGCGTAGCGCGGATCGCGGTGCACAGGTTGGTCTTGCGCGACAGGCAGCTCTTGCACTGGCGGCATTCGGGCGTGTAGAGCGGGATCACGTGATCGCCTTTCTTGAGCGTCGTGACGCCCGGTCCCACGTCGACCACGATGCCAGCGCCTTCGTGGCCAAGAATGCACGGGAACAGCCCCTCCGGGTCGCCGCCCGAGCGCGTGAACTCGTCGGTGTGGCAGATTCCGGTAGCCTTGTTTTCCACCAGTACCTCGCCGGCCTTCGGGCCCTCGAGGTCCAGGGTGACAATTTCGAGCGGCTTACCGGGAGCGTAGGCTATCGCTGCGCGTGTTTTCATGGCTCACATCTTTCCTTGGATTTATACGAGATAGCGTCAGATTTGCAAAATTCAAGCCAATACCTGAAACAGTGCTGCTGCGCCTGCCAGGCTCTGGCGACGGCAACGCCCGCACCGGGCTCCCCGCCCGCGCGGGGAGTCCAGGTCCGGGCCGGTTCGAGCGGCGCGAGTGGCCTACGCTGCCAGTACGCCCTTCGCCTTGGCTGTGTGGGTCGCGATCAGATCCATCAGCTGCGGTGTCAGGCAATCGTAGGGCTCGAGGCCGAGTTCCTTCAGGCGCGCACGGATCGCCGGCATCTGGTCGGGTTTGGTCCCGGACTCGATCACGGACGACACGAAGGCGGCGAACTTGGGTTCCTCCCAGCCGACTTCCTTCGACAGCTCGACGTGGATGAAATCGAATCCATACAGCGGATGATTCTTGTTCTCGATCCGCCCATACATGTGCACACCGCAGCCGGTGCAGGCATGGCGCTGGATCGCCGCGCTGGGATCCACCACCTTGAGCTTCTGCGCATTGGCCGTGACGCTGAGCTTGTCACGCGGCACCACGCCGACGACCGAAAATGTCGCCCCCTGGGGCTTCCAGCACTTGGTGCAGCCGCAGGCGTGATTGAACGCGACGTTGCCCGTGATCTTGACCGTCACTTGCTGCTGCGCACATTTGCAGGTCAGCGTACCGCCGGCGAAACTCGGATTGCCGTGCTTTACTCCATGATCAACGGAAGGGTGAATTGACACTGTAGCCATGATTGCTTTGCCTCGCTTTACGAATTAAACACGACGACCATTATTCTCAAACAAGTTCCCGACTGCCCGGCGCGCCGTTGAAGCCGACACGCACGAGACCGTGGCGGTGCATCTTGCGATACATCGTACGGCGACTGATATGCAAACGGGCCGCGGCGGCGCTGACATTCCACCGGCAGCCCTCGAGTGTACGCCGTAGCGCATCACGCTCCGCACCGCTGAGCACGCCCTCGCCGTCAGCGTCGACTTCGATCTGCGCTACTTCATCGGCTGGCGCGGATGGGGCAGGCCCGCCCGTCAGCCAGTCTTCACTGAAGTCGACCAGGCTCAGCCGATCCGAGCTGCGCAGTGCCAGCATGGTGCGCACCACGTTGCGCACCTGGCGCACGTTTCCAGGCCACGAGTGACGAACCAGCCGCTCGAGCAGGGCCGGATCGATGTCGACCACTGGTCCCGAACCGGTCTCGCTGTGCAACAGCTTGCGAATCAGATCGGCGCGATCACTGCGCTGGCGCAGCGGTGGCATCCGCACGGTGATGCCGTTGAGACGATAATACAGATCTTCGCGGAACTGACCCTTGGCGATCAGATCGATCGGGTCGCGCTGAGTGGCGCTCAGGATGCGCACATCGACGCTAACGACCTTGTTGCCGCCGAGCGGCATCACCTCGCGATCCTCGATGACGTTGAGCAGGCGCGCCTGCAGTGGCAGCGGCATGTCACCGATCTCGTCAAGAAACAGCGTACCGCCGTTGGCTTGCAGGATTCGCCCCATGCTGCCTTCGCGCGTTGCTCCGGTGAATGCTCCCGGCTTGTGACCAAACAGCTCACTCTCGATCAGCGTCTCGGGAATGGCAGCGCAGTTCACCGCTACGAAGGCTTTGTCGGCGCGGCGGCTGGCTGCATGGATCGCGCGCGCGCAATAGCCCTTGCCGGTCCCGGTTTCGCCGAGCAACAGCACCGAAATGTCGCGATCCACAACGCGGCGCAGGATCTCAAGGTTATGCATCATCGCCGGATCCGCGGATTGCAGGCAGTCAAGCGCGCCGCGATTTTCCACTACCGGCTGCGCGGCTGGCGCTGCCGCTGCCGCTGCCGCTGCCGTGGCTGCGGGGGCG
>Ga0209006_10000516_pt1 | contig 36201 bp, 34 predicted proteins | sample JacPin_JW_Ref_O2_FD_188567 | JGI IMG/M metagenome (GOLD analysis project Ga0209006, IMG submission 188567) | Forest soil microbial communities from Algoma, Ontario, Canada - Jack Pine, Ontario site 1_JW_Ref_O2 (SPAdes) (version 2) | ecosystem: Environmental > Terrestrial > Soil > Boreal... | reverse complement strand
CATGGACGTCGTACGCATCTTTGACACCACGCTCCGCGATGGCGAGCAATCGCCTGGGTTCTCGATGAACACGGCGGAGAAAATCCGCATGGCCAAGCAACTTGCCGTGCTTAACGTCGACATCATCGAAGCCGGATTCCCGATCGCGTCACGCGGCGACCTCGAAGCGGTGCGCATGGTGGCGAAGGAAGTGCGCAGTGTCCCGATCGCGGCGCTTGCACGCGCGCGCAAGGAAGACGTAGCGGCTGCCGCGGAAGCGCTCGAATCGGCGGCGGAATCGCGGATGCACATCTTCCTGGCGACCTCCGACCTCCATCTCCAAGTGAAGCTCAACATGACGCGCGAAAAATGCCTCGAAGCTATCGGCGCGATGGTGAAAGAGGGACGCAAGCACGTCGGCGAAGTGGAATTTTCGGCCGAAGACGCGGGCCGCACCGACATCGATTTTCTCTGTGAAGTTTGCAGTGTTGCCGTGAAGGCGGGCGCGACGATTTTGAATCTGCCCGACACGGTTGGCTACGCGGTGCCTGAAGAATACGGCGCAATGTTCACTCGTATTCGCGAACACCTCGGCGATCCGAAAGGCGTGACGCTCAGCGCGCATTGCCACGACGATTTGGGCATGGCGGTGGCGAACTCGCTCGCGGCGGTTCGCGCCGGTGTGCGTCAAATTGAGTGCACGATCAACGGCATCGGCGAGCGTGCGGGGAACGCATCGCTCGAAGAAGTAGTGGTCGCGCTCGCGGTACGAAAAGAAAGTTTTGGCGTGGCAACGAACATCAAGCTCGAACATCTGTTTCCGTCGAGCCGCATGCTGACGGAAATCACCGGAGCGCAGGTAGCGCCGAACAAAGCAGTAGTAGGCGCGAACGCGTTCGCGCACGAAGCAGGCATTCACCAGGATGGCATCATCAAGAATCCGCTGACCTACGAAATTATTTCGCCGCAAACGGTTGGCGTGCCGGCGCGCGCCTTGGTCCTTGGCAAACATTCGGGCCGCAACGCGTTGAAGACGAGCCTGAAAGATTTGGGCTACGAGCCGACGACCGCTGAACTTGCCGAATGCTACAAACGCGTGACGGCGCTGGCGGACCAGTCGAAGGAAATTCGGCAGCGCGATCTCGTCGCGATCGCTCACCAGGTGATTCGCCGCGGCGCAGGCTCGAGCGCGGAGAAGCAGGCGACAACGGTCGCGTAATCGCGAACTGCGCGCCGCGTCGAAGCGTAGCGTTTTCGTCCGGCGGCAATCGTTGGGCCTATAAAGATTTTTCGGGAATCGGGGAAGTCGATGAAGAAGACGATCGTCCTACTGCCGGGTGACGGCATCGGGCCGGAAGTGACCCGTGCCGCGGCCACCGTGCTGCGCGAAGCAGGCCATGAATTTCACCATCAATTTGAGTTTCAGGAGTTTCCGGTCGGTGGCGCCGCGATCGACGCAACAGGTGTGCCGCTGCCAAACGAAACGCTCGATGCCTGCCGCAAGGCCGATGCGATTTTCCTTGGCGCTGTCGGCGGCTCAAAGTGGGATGCGCTACCAGTAGGGAAGCGTCCCGAAAGCGGCCTACTGGCTCTTCGCCAGGGCCTCGGCCTCTTTGTAAATTTGCGCCCCGTAAAGCTACTCGAACCGCTGCGCTTGATTTCACCGCTTAAGCCGGAGCGACTCGGCGATCTCGACATCGAAATCGTCCGCGAACTCGCCGGCGGAATGTATTTCGGCGAGCGCGGCAACGTGCGCGAGAAAAACGTCGAACGCGCGTGGGACACGGAATCCTACTCGGTACCGGAAATCGAGCGGGTTGCGAATTTTGCCTATGCACGCGCTGAGGCTCGATCGCGGCGTATGGTTTCGGTCGATAAAGCAAACGTGCTCGCGAGTTCGCAGCTTTGGCGACGCACCGTCGTCGGCATGAACTCTGCGCACCCTGACGTGCGCCTCGAACACATGTACGTCGACAACGCCGCGATGCAGCTCACCCTGCGCCCCGCACAGTTCGACGTGATGCTGACAACGAACATGTTCGGCGACATCCTGAGCGACGCCGCGGCAGCGCTCGTCGGATCGATCGGCTTGATTCCGTCGGCCAGCTTCGGCTCCAACGCACCGCTGTTCGAGCCGATTCACGGCTCCGCGCCAAATCTTGTCGGCACCGATTCCGCAAATCCGATCGGCTCGATCCTCAGCGCCACAATGATGCTCCGCGATGCCTTCGGCCTTTCGCTCGAAGCTGATTGGGTCGAGCAGTCGCTCCATCGCGTCCTCTCCAATGGCTATCGCACTACCGACATCGCCGGACCCGGCGGCCGCGTTGTTGGCGGCTCGATCTTCACCGAAATGCTGCGCGAAGAAATGCAGCGCACGCTGGAACACGCGGAACGCTACGGCTGGGGCGTGTAGCGAGCCATGCCAGTCTCGCCATCGCAGTCGGGCCCCGATGTAAACCTGTGGTCGACCGCTGAGCATTCCAAAGATTATCTGAAGCGCGCCGATTCGATCCCGCATCGCCGCGAAGGCGAAGCGACGCTGCTGGAATTCCTACCCGAGCGAATCGATCGATTCCTCGATCTTGGCAGCGGTGGCGGGCGACTGCTCGCTCTGGTGAAGGAAGCTCGGCCAAAAGCCGAAGCCGTCGCGGTCGATTTCTCCGCGGCGATGCTGGAAGTCTTACGCGACGCGTACCGCGGCGACGCGGATACAAAAATCGTCGAGCACGACCTATCGTCTCCCCTGCCCGACCTCGGCAAATTCGACGCCGTCGTGTCGAGCTTCGCCATCCACCACGTAACGCACGAACGCAAACGAACGCTCTACGCCGAAATCTTTCAGTTTATCAATCCAGGCGGCATGTTCTTGAATCTGGAGCACGTTGCGTCAGCAACGCCGCGCCTCCACGAAGGGTTCCTGGCCCAGCTCGACCTCACGCCCGAAACCGAAGATCCATCCAACAAGCTGCTCGATCTCGCGTTGCAACTGAGTTGGCTGCGCGAAATCGGCTTCACCGACGTAGATTGCCACTGGAAGTGGCGCGAACTAGCCCTGTTGGCCGGCACCAAACCGTCGAGTGCGACCTAATCTAGGCTGGACCGCAGCGACGACGCCGATCAGTCCGACGTGTGCCTCAAGGCAAAAAGCAAAAGGACGAAGACGAGGAAGCAAATAAGTCCAAGCAACCAGTGTCCTCGCCTCAGCGGAAGCGGAAAGAGAATCACAACTAGCCATACCCACCAGGGCCACGGACCGCTCTTTCGTTCCGGACTTTTCATGATCGGTACACCTCAAAGGTAGCTTTGAACTCGCCTGCGTCTCTTGCGGCAGTCCACTGATAATGTTAACTTTACAATTCGTTACGTGCTGACGATCCTACTTCGTGGGTGCAATTTCTTGGTGGCGAAACGGGTCATCAGCCAAGCATCGTCCCAGATCAATCAGGGTCCAAATAGGGTGTGGGTGCGCTACAACGCCCGCGACTTGAACTATTGGCATTCCGGTCCCCGGTTGGGTCAGATGTCTCACTGGCAATGAGCGAAAACTTTTCCCCTTCGATACGAGTTTCGGAGCGCCCGACGGGTGTGCGCACGGGTGTAGGCGCTGACCAACGCGAGCCCGTCTATTGGCGCGTCGAAGGATCGCTGCTCCAGGTCGGCGCGATGCGTCCGGTCGGATTTTTCACCTGGAATGCGCAGAGCTTTTCGGAGCGTTGGGCGCGGCGGCTCGGCATGGCCGCGATGGCCTTGACGCGGCCGTTCGCCTACGCCGCCAGCCGTACGTTTGCCACGCGATTTTTGCATACGCTGCTCCGTGGAGTGAGCCGCGACCGCCTCGATTTGCTCGGCGAAGAATATTTCCAGTACGTGCTGAAGCCGGATTTGCGCAAAGACGCGAGCGAAAAGCTGCTCGATGCGGTTCGCAGCGGGCAGCGCATCGTGCTCGTGGGGCAGCTGCTCGATAACATCATGCGCCCGCTCGCGAACCACTTCGGCGTGGAGTCGTTTATCTCCAACCGCATGGAATTTCGCGACGGCCAAGCTACTGGTCGATTGCTGGATCCGGTCGTGCGGCCGCGCGGACCATTGGCGTGGATCTCGGGTGGTTCGGCAGACGGACGCATTTCTCGCGAGAAATTATTGCAGCGGCTCGGTTGGACGAAATCGCCGGAGAAATTGCAGGTTGCGGAGCAGTCGTCGGTGCATCCGACGCCTGCAACGGGCCGCGCCGTCGCGCGTCTCGGCGACACGCCGGCTGTCGATCATCTTTCGGTGCGACAGACGCTCTTGGGCAAGCACATCCTGCTCGTCGGCGTAACGGGGTTCATCGGCAAGGTCTGGTTGGTCGATCTGCTCGAAAATATTCCAGACATCGGCAAAATCACGCTGCTGATTCGCCGCAATCGCACGACTTCGGCGCAGCGCCGCTTCGAGAAAATCGTCGAAGAATCGCCGACGCTCGATCCACTGCAAGAAAAATACGGCCGCAGGCTAGGCGCGTTTCTGAAGGAGAAAGTCGACGTTGTCGAAGGCGACGTCAGCCAGCCGGGCCTTGGCATGGATCCCGAGACGCAAGCGCGACTGCACAAATCGCTCGACTTGGTCGTGAACAGCGCCGGACTTACGGATTTCAATCCCGATTTGCGCGACGCGATTGCATCGAACGTCGATTCAACGCTGAACTTGATCGATTTCCTGCGCAAGTGCGATCACGCAGGTTTGATGCACTTGTCCACATGCTACGTCGTCGGCATGCGCGACGGGCGTGTTGACGAAGATTTAGAAGACAACTACAACCCGAAGCACGACAAAGACTTCCGCGCCGCTGAAGAAATCGAATCGTTGCGCGAAATGATTCGCAACGTGGAGGAGCGCTCGCAAAGCCCCGAATTGACGAAGGGTTTGCAGCGGCAAGCTCTGGGCCGCGGCGGCGACGCGTCAAAAGCGCCGGCGGCGGAGCTCGACGGCGTTCTGAAACGAAACCGCGCGCGCTGGGCGAAAAATCGGCTCACGCGGGCTGGCCTGCGCCGTGCGCAGCATCTCGGTTGGCCGAACACTTACACATTTACCAAGAGCCTCGGCGAATCCGTGCTGTCGCGCGAAGGAAAAGATTTGGCGATTGCCGTTGTGCGGCCGTCGATTGTCGAAAGCTCGACGCGCTCGCCGTTCCCCGGTTGGAACGAAGGCATCAACACGTCGGGTCCGCTGTCGTATCTGCTCGGCACGAATTTCCGCCAACTGCCGACGAACGCGCGCAAGTGCCTCGACGTGATTCCGGTAGATATGGTCTGCCGCGGAATGTCGCTGATTGCGGCCGCGGTCATTGCGAGAAAAAACGCGAGGATGTATCAGCTTGCGACCTCGGCGGTAAATCCGGTCAACATGGGACGCAGTATCGAGCTGACGGGACTCGCGCATCGCAAATATTACAAGCGGCAGCCGGGCATCGATCCATGGCTCAAGGTGAAGTTCGAGACGATTCCGGTCTCGAAGCAGCGCTATGAGCGCATGTCGATTCCGATGCAGAAAGCCGTCGTGTCACGCATCAATCGCGCGGCTACAACGCTGCACATGAAAAAAGGCCCGCTGGCGCGGCAAGAACGCGATCTGGGCCGCGCCGAAAAGCTCATCGAGCTCTACGAGCCATTCATCCTGCACAACGAACATGTCTTCGAGTGCGAGAATGCGCGATTGCTTTCCGCCGCTTTGCCGCCCGATGAGAAACACGCGTTCGAGTTCGACCCCGAATCGATTGACTGGTGGAACTACTGGATTAACATTCACATTCCGGCGCTGCGCCGCTGGTGCTATCCGCTGATGGAGGGCCGTCCATTGGAATCGCGAACGCCGCGAGAAATGGACTGGTCTCCTTCTTCGCAATCGGCGCCGGCGCGGGCATCCGCGGCTGGAACTTCGGCCCAGTCGGCCGACCCTTTATGGCGATCTTCGTAACCGGCGCGACCGGCTATCTTGGCAGCTATCTGGTCGCGGGACTCCTGACCGGATACCGCGAGCCGTTGAATCTGCTGGTGCGCGCGAAATCCGATCAAGAGGCGCGCGAGCGATTGTGGCAATCGCTGCAGCTCCATCTCGGCTTTCCCGAATTTTTCGAGTATCTCAATTCGCGCATCACGATTTTCCGCGGTGAGCTGACGACGGAGCGCTTCGGTTTGTCCGACGATGAGTATCATTCGCTCGTCGACACGACGAACTCGCTGATTCACTGCGCAGCTTCGCTCAATCGAAAATCAGAGAAACAATGCATGAACGTGAATCTCCGCGGCGGGCTCGAAGTGATTCAGCTCGCGCGGCGAGCACAGAATCGCAATGGCGTGTTGCGCTATTCGCACGTCTCGACGGTCGCGGTGGCAGGGAAGCGGCAGAATGAAGTCGTGAAAGAAGACGAGTCGATCGATTGGTCGCGCTCTGACTACGATCCATACGCGCGCACGAAGAAATTCGGCGAGCACATGGTGCATCAGCTTTTACCCGACGTGCCACGCACGATTTTCCGTCCCGCCATCGTAATGGGCGATAGCCGTCGCGCCGAGACTTCCCAATTTGATATGGTGCAGGCGTTCGATACACTCGCGCGGCTACCACTGCTGCCGTTGCGGCCCAACGATCGCATCGATATTGTGCCCGCCGACTATGTGGGCGGCGCGATTGTGAAGATTCACCAGAAAGCCGAGCCGTCGTTTGGCATCTATCATCTATCGGCGGGAACGGGCGCGCAGACGTATCGCGAGATCACGACGGCGCTCGCCTTGGCTGGCGGCGGGATGAAGCCAAAATACCTACCATCGCTCGGTAAAACATTTTCGGCAACGGTTGATCGGCTGTCGCGCAGGAACAGTTCCCTCGGACGAGGGGCGTCGTTGCTCAAAGTTTTCTGGCCGTATCTCGACTGGAATACAGTCTTCGACAATTCGCGCGTCGTCAGCGAAATGGACGGCGTGCCGCCGGCAAAATTTACGACCTACGCGCATCGCCTGCTGAAATTCAGCCGTGAAAATAAATTTCGTTATCCGGCGAAGCCGTGGCCTTCAAATCCGAAAGCCGCGCCGGCGGCAGGCAATCCGGTTGTCGCGGGGAGCGCACACGCATGACGGACTTTTTTCTCGTCGCATGGGTCAGCGCGCTGATTGAAATCCGGCGCTTTAGCTGGATGTTCGGCCTCGGCAAGCGCTGGACGCCCGGCGAAAAACTGAAGATGCTTTTCGCTGGCTACAACGGTACGCGCAATACCGGCTCCGACGTGCGCGTTCAGGAAATGATCCGCCAGTGTCGCCATGTGCTCGGCGCCGACAACGTCGATTTCAGCGTCATGTCGCAGGATTTCAATCGCTCGAAAGGGTATTTCGAGGGCACGCGCCAGGTTCATCTGCCCGACATGTTTCCGCCGTTCTTGTCGCGCGAAGTGAAAGCGAATCACGGTGTCATCACGTGTGAAGGCTCGATGTTCAAAAGCAAATTCGCCAACGCGTTGACGACGATGATGATCGGTTCGCTCGGCCTCGCATCAGCCGAGAATAAAATCTCTGTTGGCTACGGCGGCGAAGCGGGGCACATGGACCCGCTCATCCGCGACATGTGCGAGCGCTACGTTCACGACTCGCTCGTGATCACCCGCAACGTTGAGTCGCAGGATCTTCTGCGCAAGCTGGGCGTTCCGACCGAACTCGGCACCGACACCGCGTGGACGTTCGAGCCAAATCCGCCCGAATACGCGCGCAGAGTCTTGCGCGAAGCTGGGTGGGACGAAAAGACGCCGATTCTGGTGCTCTGCCCGATTCACCCATTCGTCTGGCCGGTCAAAGCATCAATCGCAAAGTACATCGCGCGCATCACCACGGGTGCCTACAAGGATGCGCAATATCGCACCGTCTATTTCCACGAATCGGGCCCCGAAGTCGACCGCAAGTACAAACATTACATCGATGGCTTCGGCAAGGCGGCGGCCGCCTTTGTTGCCAAGCACAACGTTTTCCCAATCTTGGTCGCGATGGAACGCCTCGACGCCGTCGCTTGCCGTTCGATGCGCGAATTCCTGCCGAGCGCGCCGATCTTTACCTCCGACGACTACAACATGTTCGAGCTCGTCTCGATCCTGCGCATGTGCTCTTACATGGTTGCCTCGCGCTATCACGGCATCGTCACGTGCATGCCCGCGTTGGTTGCGTCCGCTGGCGTCACGATGGATGAGCGCATCCGAAACCTCATGCGCGAGCGTGGCCACGAGCATCTTTTTCTCACCGTCGATGATCCCGATCTCGAAACAAAACTTCTCAGCGTGATGGAAACGCTCTACGCCACCGCCGATTCCGTCCGCGAAGGCATCGGCCAGACCGTCGTGCGCAATCTAAAAGTTATGGCGCGCATGGGAACTATTCTCGAAGACGTCGTCCGCCAAACGTATCCTGAATTTCCGCTGCGCACTGGCGTCTTGAGTTGGGAAGATTATTTGCCGCCACTAAGCCCGACGCTTCGTGACTTGGTGGAGCGCTACGACAACGCAGCAGATGCCGCGCCCGCGCAAGCTGTCGCCGTCTCGCGCTGATTGGACACGACGAGACTTCGAGCTGACTCTACTCGCCGCTCATGCCTAACTTCCTCGAAAACTTCTTCGCGCAACTTGAGAAAAACGCCTCGCGCGTCGTCATTCGCGAGATTCACGGCGAGAATTTCCTCGAACTGACCGGCGGCCAACTCTTGCAGCAAATTCGCCGCGCTCAGGAATGGATCAGCCGCAGAAATTTGTCGCCCGGTGATCGCGTTGCGATTGTTGGCCCGAACTCCATGCGCTGGATCGCGATCGATATCGCCCTGATGGCGGAGGGTTTGGTCGTCGTCCCGCTCTACTATCGGCAGGCGCCAGGCGAACTCGCCGCTGTCATGCGCGATTGCCAGCCGAAGTTGCTGATCGCCGACGGCGGCGTTTTGCGCAGCTCAATTAATGCCGCGTGGCCGGCAGAGGCGGGCTTTCGATTTGACACTGTACTGTTCGACGAGATTCTAGCCACAAGTGCAAGTCCGCGAGTCGAGAGTCAGACCGACACCGCTCGCCTGAGCGCTCGGGCCGATTCCGATCTCGTCACAATCGTCTACACCTCGGGCACTTCCGGCGAGCCCAAAGGCGTATGCCTGAACATCGGAAACGTCACTTTCATGTTGGGCCGCACAACGAGCCGGCTTGATCAGCTCATGCGCGGTTCGCAGCGGCTCGACAGCATTTTTCACTATTTGCCGCTGAATTTCGCGGCTTCGTGGATCGCGACTCTGACATTCATGCTGCGCGAAAGCGTTGTCACGCTTTCGACCGACCTCAACAAACTCGCCGACGAAATCCGCCTCTCGCAACCGCACTATTTTCTCAACGTTCCGACGCTCCTTGAGCGCGTCCGCCGGGGCGTCGACGACGCCATCTCGAAACGACCCTCGATAATTCGTTCGCTCTATGAACGTGCACGAGATGCTGCGCAGCGCGAAATCGACGGCACACCGAAAGCATTCGACGGCATCTGGCTCGCGCTTGGCCGCGCGCTGATTTTCTCCAAGATCAAAGAACGCTTTGGCCCAAATCTCCGAGCCCTGATCTGCGGCTCCGCACCCCTCGCGCCCGAAACGCAAAACTTTTTCCGCATGCTCGGCATCCGCGTTTTGCAAGTCTACGGACTCACCGAAACCACCGGCATCTGCACGATGGACGACCCCGACGGCACCGTCGATACGGGCCACGTCGGCCCCACGATCGATGGCATCGAGATGCAGGTCGGCGAAGAAAACGAACTCATCGTTCGCGGTCCGAATATTTTCCCCGGTTACTGGAATCGCGAAGAGGAAACCGCTGCCGTGTTGCGCGGCGGCTGGTTCCACACTGGTGATCAGGGCGAAAAAAACGAGCACGGCAACTGGCGCATCGTCGGGCGCGTTAAAAATCTCCTCATCCTCAATTCCGGCCATAAAATCCCGCCCGAGCCCATCGAAGACAAACTCTCCCAGCTTCTGCCCGCCGCGCAGCACGTTATTCTCGTCGGTAACGGCCGCGGATATTTGTGCGTAATTCTGACCGGCCCGCTCGACAAATTAGCAGTGCAAGCCGCTCTGGACAACATCAATCGCGATCTCCCGCACTATCGCCAGATTCGCAATTTCTCTATCCTCAACGACACACTTACACCCGATTCCGGCCTGCTCACCGCCATGGGTAAACTGCGCCGCGGCGTCATCAACGATCGCTTCGCTTCCCAAATCGAAGCGTTGTACGCTTCCAAGATCACATGAAATCCTTCACCGGCAAAACTCTGCGCTGGGAATGGCGCGACGGCGTGATCGAACTCACCCTCGATCGCGAACCCGCAAACGAAATCGGTACCGCGATGCTGGCGGAGCTTGAGAAATTCGTCGCCGCGATTCCCGCGCTGGCTCCCGACACTGCCGCCTGCATCATCACCAGTGCTCGCAAGGCCGGCTTCTCCGCCGGCGGCGACCTGCGCGAACTCTACGAACGCGCCTCCGCTCCAATCTCAGATAAAGAGCGTGTCGCCAGGATGCGCGAATTCCTCGAAGCCATTCACGCCGTTCTCAACGCGATCGATGAGGCTCCGTTCGTGACCATCGCCGCCATCCACGGCGTTTGCTTCGGCGGCGGCCTCGAACTCGCGCTCGCCTGCGACATCATCGTCGCCGACAAAATGGCGCGCTTCGCATTTCCCGAATTGCGCCTCGGTTTCATCCCCGGCTTCGGCGGCATCCCGCGCCTCAAACGCGATCTCGGCAACGGCTTCGTTCGCGACCTGCTTCTCACCGGCCGCAGCGTCAACGCCACGCGCGCACAAGCTGTCGGCCTGGTCGCGCAGCTCACCTCCGAAGGCGAGGCCCTGCGCGCCGCCCGCGCCACCGCAGCTCAAATCACGAAGTTCAATCCCGCCACGCGTGTCACCGCAAAAAAATTCATCAAGCCGATCCCCCACGAAGAGTTGCGCCAGGAAATCGATCTCTTCTGCGAACTTTTTATACGTCCGGAAGTTATCGCTGCACTTAAAAAATTCGTCGAATCCAAAGACGCAATGCCGTATCTGCCGTAACGCGCAGCGATTCCGCGTGCGAAAGTTACAAGTAACGAAATCCGACGAGATCGAATCTAAGCCTTCTTAAACACCATGCTCCGCTACAAATTTCGCATTCTCGCCCTATTCCTGCTCGCCATCCTGATGTTTCTCGCCTCAGGACTACACGGCAGCTACTTCTGCGTCTCGCCCTGGGCCGGCGGCGGGCCGATCCCGCAATCACACGATGTCCATCCTTAGCCTCGATCACGTACAAATCGCGATTCCCGTCGGCGGCGAAGAAGCCGCGCGCTCGTTCTACGTCGGTATTCTCGGATTCAACGAGCAGCAGAAGCCCGGCGCGCTCGCCGGACGCAACAGCATCTGGTTCATCGCCGGTCCCGTAAATCTCCATCTCGGCGTCGAAGCAGACGCCGATTTTCATGCGGCCCGCCGCGCACATCCCGCATTCACCGTCGACAATCTCGACGAAATCGTCGCCGCATGTGAACGCGCAGGCCTCCCCACGCGGACAGACACGCCCATCGGTAACTTCCGCCGCACCCACGTCTTCGACCCCTTCGGCAACCGCATTGAGCTGATGGAAAGCACCACTCCGTAACGAACGTCCGACTAAAGACCTAGCCAATCATCCAGGTTCGACCTACCCGATCAGCGGATGTAGATGCCCCTCGCCTTCCCGCATCTTGTTCAAGGAGGTTGTACATGGCTTCTCAACTCGTTGAACTATCAAACGCTCTCGCCGCCGCCACCGAGCAGGCCGCAGCACATGTCGTCGCGGTGCATTCCGAACCGCGCGGCTCCGCCAGCGGCGTCATCTGGCGCCCCGGCGTGATCGTCACGTCCGAACACGCGCTCCGTCGCGACGAAGACATCCGCGTCACGCTCGCCGACGGCCGCGTCGCACAAGCAACCCTCGTCGGACGCGATCCGTCCACCGATCTCGCCGTCCTGAAATGCGCCGAGGCGGATGCGACCAGCGCGATCGTGACCGCCAACATCGGCGATCCAGCAGCATTAAAACCCGGCAGCCTGATCCTCGCCGTCGGCCGCACGCGCGCCAGCGGACCGGTCGCCGCATTCGGCGCCGTCAGCCTCGTCGCCGCCGAACGCAAAACGTGGACCGGCGTTTCGCTTGCTCCCTACGTTCGCCTCGACGTCTCAATTCAACCGACCGCCGTCGGCGGCGCAGTCATCGATGCCGCCGGAAAAATCTTCGGCGTCATCACGCCGCGCTTCGGCCGCTTCGGCTCGACACTGACTCCCGCAGCCACCGTGAACAACGTCGTCGACACGTTGCTCGAAAAAGGCCGCATCCCGCGCGGATATCTCGGCGTCGGCCTGCAACCTGTGCGTGTGCCCGAATCGCTTCGCCAAACGCTGAAGCGCGAAGAGCGCACCGCTGTCATCGTGCTCGAGATCGAGCCGAATAGCCCCGCAAACAACGCCGGCCTGATGATCGGCGACATCATCGTCTCGCTCGGCGACAACACCGTGAGCCGTCTCGAAGATATCCATTCCAAATTGCACGGCTCGGCAATCGGCAAGCCTTTCTCGATCGGCTTTGTTCGCGGAGGCGCGTTGCAGCAAGCCGAAATCACCGTCGCGGAACGCCCACACGGAGGCGAGTAAATGAGCACAAGCGTCAATGGATTCGGCGAAATCGCGGAGTCGCTGCGCCGCTCGACTGTCCTGATCAACGCCGGAGGCCGCGGCAACGGCTCCGGCGTGATCTGGTCGAGCGACGGCGTCATCATCACCAACGCACATGTCGCACAGAAGCGCCAATTGCGCGTGCAGTTGTGGGACTCGCGCGAACTCGATGCCACCGTGATCGCCACCGATCCCGTGCGCGACATCGCGTCGATCCGCGTGCGCGCGTCAAATCTGCCCGCCGCCACAATCGGAAATTCATCGCGACTGCGCGCGGGCGAACTCGCGATCGCCATCGGCAATCCAATGGGTTTCGTCGGCGCTCTGACCACCGGCGTGATCCACACCGTCGGCGCCGTCCCCGGACTCGGTCCGCAAAAATGGGTGCAGGCCGGCGTGCGCCTCGCTCCGGGAAGCTCCGGCGGTCCGCTGGCGGACGCTGCTGGCCGAGTCATTGGCATCAACACGATGGTCGCGTGGAAACTCGCTCTCGCGATTCCCAGCGATGCCGTCGTCGAATTCCTGGCTGGACGCACGTCGAATCAGCAGCCATCCGAAAATTGGCTCGGCGTCACGCTCTATCCGGTGCAGGTCCCGCGCAACGGGAATCGCGCCGCAAAAACCTTCGGCCTCGTCGTGCTTCACGTCGAACCGGGAAGCCCCGCGGCGCAAGCATCGCTGCTCCCCGGCGACATTCTCCTCGGCGCTGAAGACAAGCCGTTCTCCGTTCTCGACGATTTGTCGCGCGCATTGCGCGGTGAAGGCTCGCGCACTCTCCGACTCGAATTTCTTCGCGGAGACTATGCGCGCTCGCGCCGCGTCACGGTGCAACTCGGCACCGCAACGATGAGGAGCGGCGTAGCGGCGTGATCCGCGTCTTCATCGTCGCCGCATCGCCGCTTGCAAGGAGCGGGCTGCAGCAGCTCCTCGCCAGTCCCGAGATTGAGATCGTCGGCAGCGCCGTCGACCTCGACTTGGCCGTGGGATTGTTGTCTGAGCCAGGCGCAGAGCCCGACGTCATCGTCGTCGATGCGGCGCGCGAGTCTGGAGCAACGCTGGCGAATCTATCTGGCGGCGCCTCAGACATTGGCGCGGACATTCCGGTCGTCGTGCTGGAAGGCGCCGACAACGGCGCTGGATCGGATCTTCTCCGCCAAGGTGCGCGAGCCGTTTTGCCGGTAACCGTTTCGCCCACCGAGCTGATCGCTGCACTTCGCGCGGTTACGTCAGGGCTGATCGTCCTGCATCCGTCGACAATCGCTGCCATTCCACACGCCGCCGTGAATGCGGCGCGCGCGACTGAAGAATGGACCGAGCCGCTGACCAAGCGCGAAAGGGAAGTCCTGCAAATGCTGGCAGCGGGCCTCGGCAACAAAGAAATCGCAGCCAAACTCAATATTTCCGATCACACGGCAAAATTCCACGTCGGCTCGATTCTCGGCAAACTCGGCGTCTCCACCCGCGCCGAGGCCGTCGCGACGGGCATCCGCCGCGGCATGGTTTTGCTGTAAACGGGTGCCATAGAGCAATTTTCATCTTCGCGGCGATAGTGATAAATTGAGCTATCCATGCGCACCATCGACCAAACCACGCAGGAGATCCTCGACCTGGCCACCAAGCATTTCAACGTGCCGCCGGGCACGCTCGCGGCCGACGACGATTTCTTCAAAAAGCTCGGTATCGACAGCCTGCAAACGCTCGAACTCCTGAGCCGCATCGAAAATCATTTCAATATCGAGCTGCCCGACTACGAAGTGCAGGGCGTCAGCGATTTCCGCACCTTAGCCTCTCGCATTCAGTCCCGCCTGTAATGCTCGATCTCGAAAAGTATCAATCGATAGGCGCAGCGCTCAAAGACGCGCTCGATCAGTTTGCGAACGAGACGTGCCTGATCGAAGCCGATCGCGAGCGCGAAAAAGAGCGCCTCACCTATCGCGATTTTCAGCAGCGCGGACACGCCGTCGCCCGAGCCTTGCAGGACGCGGGATTCCGTCCCGACGATCGAGCCGCGATCATCATGACGAATCAGTCGAAGTGGCTGATCTCCGCCTATGCGATTTTTTTCAGCGGCGGCGTGCTCGTCCCCCTCGATTACAAGCTGACTCCCGACGAGCAGTGGCAACTGTTGGCACATTCGGGCGCGAGCGTGCTCTTCACGGAGTATCCCGTTTGGCGGCAACTCGCCGCAGCTGCCGGCCGCAGCAACGCCACGAATGTGAAGCTGGTCTACGTCACCGAAGCGCCAGCCAGCGCCGACCTCGACGGCACGCATCAATGGGAAGAAACGCAGACGAAAACGCAGGAACCGGTTTTCGCTCTGCGCAAGCGGAGCGATCTCGCGACGATCGTCTATTCGTCCGGCACCGGCGGCCGTCCGAAGGGCTGCATGATGAAGCACGACAACTATCTCGAACAGTGCGTCGCGCTCACCTCGCTCTATCCGTTCGCGCCCGGGTATCGCTATCTCAGCATTTTGCCCACGAATCACGCGATCGATTTCATGGTCGGCTTCTTCGGCCCGTTCATCTGCGGTGCGGCGGTCGTGCATCTCCGCACGCTGCGACCGGAATTTGTGCGCGAGGCGTTCACAAAATACAAGATCACTTACGTCAGCCTCGTGCCGCTGGTGTTGAAAAATCTGCAAAAGGGCTTGCAGGCGCGATTCGAAGCATTGACTTCCGGCAAGCGCCGCGTCTTCGATGCGCTGGTTGGAGTGAACAAAGCGCTGACGAAGAGCCGTCCGCGCCTTGGCTTGAGCCGCATGTTACTGAAGCAAGTTCACTCCGCATTCGGCGGCGGACTGCGCGCGATCATCGTCGGCGGCGCGTTTACCGAATCGCAGACGCTTCAATTTTTCTACGATCTCGGAATTCCCGTCGCAAATGGCTACGGGCTCACCGAAGCGGGCACGGCAATCACCGTGAATGACTTACACCCGTTCCGCGCTGACACTGTCGGCAAGCCGCTGCCAGGAATGAGCGTTCGCATCGTCGAACCGGACAAAGATGGCATCGGCGAAGTGCAGGTGCAGAGTCGCACCGTGATGGCGGGATATCTAAACGAGCCGGAACTGACCGCGGAAACAATCGTCGATGGTTGGCTGCGCACCGGCGATCTCGGCCGCTTCGATCGCAGCGGGCATCTGCAACTCTTCGGGCGCAAGAAAAACATGATTGTCACCGAAGAAGGGAAGAACATCTATCCCGAGGACATCGAGGCGGTGTTCGAGCCTCTGCCGGTGAAAGAATTCTGCGTCTTCGCCGCAAACTATATTTGGCCGCAGCGAACGATGGTAGGAGAGCAGTTGCTGCTCGTCATCCATCTCGAGAATGGGCAGAACTATAACGACGAGCTGAAGAAAGCGATCTCGTTCTTGAATGGGCGATTGCTTAACTACAAGCGCGTTCATGGAATCGTCGTGTTTGAAGAAGATTTTCCGCGCACGGCATCGATGAAGATTAAAAGAAATGTGCTGGCGGAGAATCTTGCAAAACTAGATCGCGCAACCGTAGTGAAATCTTTGTGACGGGTGGTGGCCTACCCTTTGCGCCTTTTGCAAAGGGGGAGCTCCTCCGCAGCGTTTGCTTTCTGAGTGGGAGACACACGGCGTCTCGATGGAACGCTTCTTCGCAATCGTAAATCCGGCTGCCGGCGGTGGCCGGTCCGCGAAACTGGCGGGACCCGCAGTGGCGCGGTTGCGCGAAGCGGGTCTGCACATCGACGTGATCGCTTCCACAGCCGCGGGACACGCGACACAACTTGCGAAAGAAGCCTTCGACCAGGGCTACCGACAATTCATCGCGGTTGGCGGCGACGGCACGGCGCACGAAATTGTGAACGGAGTTTTCGCGGCGGGCGCTGCGCAACGCCGAATTTCCCTCGGATTTTTGCCCCTCGGAACCGGCAATTCGTTCCTGCGCGATTTCACGAATGATGGAGCTGAGGATTCTCTGAAGGCGATTCTGGAGGGCCGCAAGCGCCCGGTCGATCTGGTGAAACTCACTCACAGCGGCGGCACGACGTATTCGCTGAATTTGCTCAGCATCGGATTCACGGCCGATGTTGGCGCGCTCACGAATCGGCGATTTAAGCCGCTAGGGCACCTGGGATATTTGCTCGGCGTTTTTGTGTGCGTTGCGCAACTCAACCGCCGGCCGTTTGCAACGCGTTGCGATGACGACAAAGACTGGGATGAGCGGCGCAGCTTGTTTCTCACATTCAACAACAGCAAGTTCACCGGCGGCACAATGATGATCGCGCCGAACGCTGATCCCTCGGACGGTTACATCGAGTTTGTTCGCTGGGGACCAATCGGACGTCTCGGTTTATTGAAAATGCTGCCAAAACTCTACGACGGAACGCATATTCAACACCCGCTCGCCTCCCGCCGCGGCGTTCGTCATGTGGAGTTCAATATTCCGACGCCGGTCGATGTGATGATCGACGGCGAAATCGTTTCGCTGACATGTAAATCACTCGACATCTTGCCGTCCGCGCTGGACGTGTTCATATGAAGAGTGCGTGGTTAAAGGTTCGCAGCGTTTTGCTCTGGATCGTGACCTTGCTTCATTTTTTTCTAGCGGCGCCGGCTCTTGTTTTTCTGGCGATCTTTCTAGATCCAAAAAAACATGATTGGCTTCAACGCGCTTTCACTCGCCGGATCGTTTTTCTTTCGGGTGCGAAGGTGCGCGGCGTGCTCGCGCCGGATTTCGATCCGAAGCGGACGTGCTTCTTCATGTCAAATCACGTCAATCTGTTCGATCCGTTTTTCCTGTACTGCGTGATTCCGCAATACGTGCGCGGCTGGGAGCTGGAATCCCATTTCAAAATTCCCGCCTACGGTTGGCTGATGAAACGTTTCGGCAACGTGCCCGTGCCCGACGTGCGCCGCCCGTCAGATCTAAAGCGCATGTGGCGCATGACGCAGGACGCAATCGACGGCGGCACAAGCCTGATTATCTTTCCCGAAGCCATGCGCACCCGCGACGGCCACCTCAACCCGTTTCAGGACGGCGGTTTCCGCGTCGCACAGCAACTCGGCATTCCCATCGTTCCGGTCAGCCTGGTCGGCTCGTTCCAACATCACCGCACCGGCCACTGGATGCTCTGGCCTCAAACCGTCACCGTCGTGATTCACGAAACCATCGAAACAAAGGGGATGAAGAAAGAGGATGTTCCCGTTCTGCGCGACCGCGTCCGCGCACTTGTTGAGGCGCCCATCGAGGCGCGACTCAAAGAGGCCGAGCCCAATCAGAGCACTAGAGGCTGAGGCGGATGCCGGGGAGGGTGCGGCCGGCGCGGGTTTCCTGCCAGGTGAAAACGATGCGGTGGATGACCGTGATGGTGGAGACTACCGCAATGACCCACAACACAGCGGCCATGCGATTGAAGACGCCGCCGATGATCAGCAGCACAAGACGCTCGGGCCGCTCCATGAATCCGACTTTGCACAGAGGAATCAGCGATTCGGCGCGGGCGCGGGCGTAGCTGACCATTACAGAGCCTGCGGTGGCGACGGCGGCGAGGACGACGTAGGGAGTGCGGCCGCTGACCGAATAATAGACGAGCAGGCCCATGTACAGCGCCATGTCGGCGTAGCGATCCAATGTGGAATCGTAGAACGCGCCGAAGGCGGTCACGCGATTCTGGCGGCGGGCCACCTGACCGTCGAGCATGTCCAGGAAGCCGGCGAAGAAAATAATCAGCGCTCCGGTGAAGAAATGACCGATCGCGAACATCGCCGCGGCCACGAAGTTCACCACGAGTCCCAGGAACGTGAGGAAATTAGGGTTCACGCCTGTAGCGGCGAGCGCTCCGACAATCTTGTCCATCAGCCACTTGCTGCCTGTGCCGATACCGCCTGTAAGCGTAGCCATGCGTGTTTGTTATCCGGCGCGATGAGCCCGGAACTATCTCAATCGATTGCGCTTTCGGTGTGTTGGAATCGTACACCAGCGGCGTAGTTAGCCGCAAACCCGCCATATTGGTTCGAGGCCGATGCAAGATTTCAATTTCAGCTATCGGAGCTTTGCCGTTGACGATTACAATGGCGGCATCTTAGAGTCGCAGCAGTTAAGTCCTCGAGCCCAACAAAAATTATGATGAACGATCTGAACCGTCGCGATTTTCTATTGCGTTCGTGTAGTAGCCTAACGGCAATCTGGGTTTCCTCGCATTGGCCCTCGCTCTGCTCCGCTGCAACACACGCCCGCCACGCAGTACAAGCTCCCGAAGCCACCAAACTGAGTTTCTTCACTCCGACACAAGCCGTCGAGATCGACGCGATTGTCGCGCGCATCATCCCCACCACCGATACGCCGGGAGCGCGCGAAGCCGGCGCCGTCTATTTCATTGATAAGGCGCTGATGACATTCGCGATCGATCAACAGAAGGATTATCACGAAGGCTTGCCAGAATTTGAAGCGCGCGCGCATGAAATGTTCCCCACGGTCGAGAAATTCTCGAGCGCGACTCCCGAGCAGCAGGACGAAGTTCTGCACTCTTTCGACGATCCGGATGCGAAGCCGTCGCGAAGGCCGTATCGCCCGCGCAAAGGCGCGAATAATTTCTTTGAGACCGTGCGCATGCACACGATCGTGGCGTTCCTGCTCGATCCCGACGCCGGCGGCGATCCGAAAGGCGTCGGCTGGGCGGTGATCGGGCGCGAACGCGAACACATGTTTCATTCGCCATTCGGCTACTACGACAAAGACTATGCGGGCTGGCGGCCGATCAGCCCGGCGTCGGGCAAGGGGCAGTCATGACGCCCGACATGCCGAAGTACAAAACGTCGGATGAAGTCGATTTTGTCGTTGTCGGATCGGGCGCGGCCGGCGGCATCATCGCGAAGGAACTTTCGTCGAACGGATTTCGCGTCGTTGTGCTGGAGCAGGGACCATACCTGACGGAAGCGGACTTCACTCACAATGAAGTCAAAGTGCTCAACCAGGATCTGCTGACGAATCACCCGAAGCTGCAGCCAAACACATTTCGGAAGACGCCGAGCGAAGCTGCCAAGCAGCAACGCGCGCTCGTATATGGCCGGCTTGTCGGCGGAACGAGCGTTCACTTCACGGCAAACTTCTGGCGATTCCACGAGATCGATTTTATCGAGCGCACGAAGATCGGGCCGATTTCCGGAACTGGTTTTGCGGACTGGCCGATTACGTACGCCGATCTCGAACCGTACTACACGAAAGTCGATTGGGAAGTCGGAGTGTCGGGGTTGGCTGGCGCGAGTCCGTTCGATCCGCCGCGGTCGAAGCCGTATCCAATGCCGCCGTTGCCGACGAAATGCTCCGGTGTCTTGTTGGAGAAGGCTGGGCGGAAACTTGGATGGAATCCGTTTCCGGCGCCGATGGCGATTTTGTCGCAGCCGCGCGCTGGGCGCAGCGCATGTGTGAATTGCGGATTCTGCCTGGGATTCGGCTGCGAAGTCGGAGCGAAGTCGAGTTCGCTCGCAGCGATGATTCACGTCGCGGAAAAAACCGGGCGATGCGAAATCCGGCCGAATTCTTACGTGCACAAGATTGAAATTGATGCGAACGGGCGCGCGACCGGCGCAGTTTATTTCGACTCCGAGCGCAACGTGCATTTGCAGAAGGCGAAGGCGGTTGTGATTTCGGCGAACGGCGCCGAGACGCCGCGCCTGCTACTGCTTTCTGCCAACAAGCAGTTTCCAAATGGACTCGCGAATTCCAGCGGGTTCGTTGGCAAGCATCTGATGTTCAATTCAGGTGCTGTTTCGATCGGTGTTTTTGAAGAGCCGCTGAACGATTACAAGGGATTCGCGGTCAGCCGCATCATTCATGATTTTTACGAACTCGATGCGCAGAAGGTCGGCTTCTACGGCGGCGGCGGGATCGATGCGCGGTTCGACCTGACGCCAATCGGTTTTGCAGCCGGCGTTCTGCCTCCGGGCACGCCGCGGTGGGGCAAAGGTTTCAAGGATGCAATAGCGCATAATTTCACGCGCACGATGGAAATCATGTCGCACGGCACGTCGCTGCCGCTCGAGACGAACAGTATCTCGCTCGATGCCGACGTGAAGGACGACTGGGGATTGCCGGCATTGTGTCTGACCTACAAGGACCATCCCGACGATTTGAAGCTGGCTAACTGGCTGAACGCGCGCGGGCTGGAGCTGCTCGATGCTGCGGGAGCGAAACAGAAGTGGTCGTTCCCGATCGAAGAGCAATCTTTCGGGGTGCATCTGCTCGGGACGTGCCGGATGGGCAATGATCCGAAAACTTCGGTGGTCAATGCGGACCACCGGACGCACGATGTGAAGAATCTTTTCCTCTGCGACGGCGGCAGTTTTGTCACGTCAGGGCGCGGGCAGCCGACGATGACAATCGAGGCGCTGGCGTTTCGCGCGGCGGACCGGATTCGGGATCTGGCGAAGCGCGGCGACCTGGCCTAGAGGACCGAAATCGGAAATTGGAAAATGGAAATTGGAAAAGCGGACTGCGGCTCGGTCCGCTTTCCCATTTTGGAACGGACGGGGGTATACCCCCGGGTTGTTTTTCAAAGAGTGCGCCAACCATTCTAAAGTAACGGCTTACGGACGACGTAGAATCAAGAGTGCGCAAGCTGCTGATATTACGAGGGTTGCGGACGGTTCTGATTCGAAGAGGGACTGCTCTTTCTCAGGTTGGTCGTGAAGGCGTAATTTTCTACGCACACACTATAGCAGAAATTGAATAGTAATCAAGTGGATATTTGGGCGTTCCTTCGGCGGAAGGAATGTGCTCGGCTGAGGTCTAAGATCCTTCGCTTCGCTCAGGATGACAGGTCCCGGTAGGCGACGGTGGGGGGAGGCGGAACGAGATTCAGTCGGCGAAGGGGGATTCAGCTGGAGCGGCGGGTTAGCCAGGACCAGGAGTTGACCAGGGCTTGGGCCCAGGCGGGGCGGTTGCGGACGAGGCCGCGGCTGATCAGAAGAAGGTAGAGGCCAAGACCCAGGGCAGTGTCGATGAAGAGCATGCCCATGAAGCCAAACGCTACGTGGACGACGTGGGCGGGGGCCAGCTGGCCAATCACTTCGGCAATCACGAGGAGCACGATTCCGGCTAAACCGATCTGAAGAAGTCGCCTTCCGCGCGGCTTGTTGGTCGACGTTCGCGAAACCCAGCGGTTTAAGCGCGTGTTCAGTGCCAGCAGCGAACTTCCGAAGTGCCGGGCCGAGCGAGATTCTTTTTTTGCCGGATTAGCCGCGAGCTTCGCGGCGGGTTTCGCCGCAAGGGGAAGGCTCGGGACGACAGTTTCTTGAACCTGGACGATCGCCAACCTCGGCGGGAGTTCGGGTTTGGCCTCTTCCGCAGCTTGGATTCGGGCGGCAATGGCCTGAGCGTCGACTTGTGCTGCTCGCCGAGCCGCTTCGGCGACTCGGGCGCGACGCGCGGCGCGTTTGTGACGGCGAGCCGTTCGAATGCTGACGTTGCTTGACGCTGTAGCCAGGGAGACCTTTGCGGAGCCGGCAAGAATGACGTCGGTGCCGGATAGTTCTGTCTCGGGCGCGGCAGGCTCGAAGATTCTTGCTTGTGCCTTCGCGCAAATCCTTGCGGCGGCATCTTCGATCATGCGCGGCGTGACGCGGGTCGTCTGGCGACTTGCAGCCACCGACAAAGCTTGTGCGCAGAGAAGATTTACGAGGCGCGGAATCCCGGCAGAGCGCTCGTGCACGCGCTGAATGGATTCCTGAAGAAAGATGGTGTCGGACCGCGCGCCGGCGATGCGCAACCGATGCTGGACGTAGTCGCGCGTTTCGTCTTGGGTCAGCGGTTTCGCGGTGCAGCGAACCGCTTCCAGTTGCTGGGTCGCGCCCTGATTTAGCACATCGATCTTGGCTTCGATCGCGGGGTGGCCGCACAGGATGACCTGGAGCAGTTTCTCAGGCGACGATTGAAGCTCGAGCAGAGTTCGAATTTCCATCAACAACTCTGCGGTCAGCATTTGCGCTTCATCGATGACGAGCACCGCGAGTCCGCCCTTGCGGCGAATGTCGAGGAGCATCTTGAGCAACGCTTCGAGCCGGACCTGGCGGCGCTGGGACGAAGGATGAACGTCGAACTCGTCCAGGATCGATTCGAGGAATTCTTCGCGGGTCAGCGTCGGGTGGACGATGACGGCGGTCTTGATCTTGTGCTGGATCGCAGGATTGCCGTCGAGAAGGTGCAGCGCGGTGTAGAGAAGGGTGGTCTTCCCGGTGCCGACTTCTCCGGTAAGAAGAATCAGGCCCTTGCGGTCGAGAATCCCGCGAGTGATACGGCCGAGCGTTTCGTGCGCGTGGCGTGTCCGATGGATGTAACGTGGGTTCGGCGTGAGGCTGAACGGGTTCTCGCGCAGGCCGAAGAAGTCTTCGTTGACGATCGGGCCGCGCGGCACCGGCTGGATTCGAAGCGACACCCCAGCGCCGAGCATGAGAGAAGAACTCACAGTATCAGGCACACTTTGATTGGGATCGCGCGTCGTGGGACTGCTGCGGTTGTCTCGGGAAAGCTCACCCGAAACACAGGCCGGGACGCCGACGCATAGGTACCGGGACCAGGTTCGCCTATAGCGTTGCATCATTCAACACCATGGGAGCCTACAAGTCCATAAAGGAATTACCGGAGAGTGCGAGTCCTTAAAGACCAGTACTGGGGAGAGGGCGGGTCGGTTTCGAGAAATGTTCGCTGTGGTATGTCTTGAGGTTGAGTAAGATCGCAAAAGCGGCGGGGGAGCGCCGCACTCCAAATTAGTTTGGCGGCGTAGCGCGATCGGAGTGTATAGGCCGAATGGTGGCTAGACGAGCGTCACGGCAGCGGCAGGGCGAGGCGCTGGCGGGCGTAGTCGCACCAGGGGCTGGTGGGGTCGAGGCGGATGTAGTGCTGCCAGTGCTGGCGGGCTTCGAAGGCGGAGCCGAGCTTGTCGCAAACGAAGGCGAGGTTGTAGTGGGCGTCGGGGTAGCTGGAGTCGATGCGAACGGCGATGCGCAAGTGGCGACGAGCGGCTTCGAGGTGGCCGAGTTCGTCGAGGACGCTGCCGAGATTAAAGTGGGCGACGGAGTTGTTCGGGTCGCCGGTGACGGCGCGGAGAAAACAGGCGGAAGCGTTTTCGAGGTCACCCTGTTCGTAGGAGAGCATGCCGAGATTGATGAGGGCTTCGATGTTCGTGGGAGTGATCGCGAGGACGCGGCGGTAGGCGTCGATGGCTTGGAGGTGCGTTTCGGGATCGGACTCGTATTGCAGAGCTAGCGCGAACCAGTCATTGGCGTTGCGCTCTGGCATGACGCGGACTTTGTCGCGAAGCTCGCGGGTGTCGAAGTTGAGGACGAATTGGCCGGAGATGGGTTCGAGGTGGGCGCCGTCGTGATCGACGATGATGTCGCGGCCGTTGGAGAGAATGCGGAGTTCGGTGAGGGGCTGCTCGACTTTGGAGAGTTTTTGATTCAGCGCGGCGAGTGCGAGGCGAAGGCGGTTGGCGGAGACGCCGCTTTGGATAAGCTGCTTGGCCGTGCGGAGGCTGATGAGATCGCGGAAGTTGTAGAAGTCGTCGCCGGCGGCTTTGCGGGGAGAGACGATGCCGAGCTTTTCCCAGTAGGCGAGCTGTTTATCGGTGATGTCGAGCAGGCGGAGAAATTCGCGCCGCGAGAAGCGGTCTGTGGCGGTGGCGCCCATCGATCAGGAGGCTCGCATTTCTGGCAAGCGCATAGAGGCGGCACGAAATGGCGTCGGGCGCGGATTGCTTGTTTGAGCTGAATTCATCCGACCGATCGAATTTGAAAACGACATAGCTTCGCGGACGTCCTGCGGTAGAAATACCATGCGGCGGAGTTGGATGCAAAGGGGAGGGTGGGGGTTCGTGGGAAGATCGCCGAAACGGGCTCATTCAGACGAGATCGTGTATACGCCGGGCGGGGCAAGCCCCGCCTCTACAAAGGCTGGGACGGGCGTTGGGGAGCGGCGGGGATTATTGACCTCGATGGGGTTGAGTCTAAACCCGCACCCTTCTAGAACCGAAAGGGTGCGGCACCCAAAGGCCATTCGTGCGGCCGGAAAGATTAGCCGGCGGAGGATTTTTTGCGTTTCTTTTCGGGGGCGGCGGTTTGTGCGGTGGCGGAGATGGCGCGGACGGGCGGCTTCTTTCCACCGGCGGTTTTCGGAGTTTTTTCGGCGATGCTCTTCTTGAGGGCTTCCATCAGGTCGATGACGGGGGCGAGCTTCGGATGCTCGGCGGTGGCGATTTCCTGGCCTTGGCGCTTGGCCTCGATCATCTTCTCCATGCTTTCCATGTAGTTGTCTTTGTACTTTTGGGGCTCGAAGGGAGCGGCGAGGCTTTCGATGAGTTGCTCGGCGAGTTTTTTCTCGGCGGGCTTGGGTTCGGAGGCGGCGTCGATCTTGCCGTACTCTGCGACTTCGCGAATTTCGTTGGTGTAGAACATCGTGTGCAGCGTCATGCCCTTGGTGCGCGGGCGGACCACGACGATGTGTTCGCGCTGGTGCATGGTGAGCTTAGCGATGGCGGCGTAGTTAGATTCTTCCATGGCGTCGAGGAGGAGTTGGTACGCCTTGCGGCCTTCATCTTCCGGCGTGACGTAATACGAAGCGTCGAAGTAGAGCGGGTCGATCTCGTCTACTTTTACAAATTCCAGTATTTCCATCGCGCGGGCGGATTGAGGCTCGATCTTGTCGAGTTCGGCTTCGTCGAAGAGGACGTATTGATCCTTTTCGTACTCGTAGCCCTTGACGATTTCGTTGCGCGGAACCTGGCGCTCGCACTGCGGGCAGTACAAAGGCATGCGAATGCGCGTCTTGCAGACGTTGTGAAGCTGATTGAGGCCGATGCGCTCGGTGCGCGCGGCGGAAAACAGCCGAATCGGGATGGAGATCAACCCGAAGGTGAGATAGCCCTTCCAGACCGAAGTCGCCATTGCCGCTGCTCCTTAAAGGTGGCTTACGATTTCTGCGGGCGCGCAGGGGTACCAAGGGTATTCGGCAAAAACCAGTGTGACAAGGCGAAGCCCAGGCGAAGCACGAATGAGTACATGGGTGGTCCTGTGCCCTTATTAAACGACGGGGCGCAGACGAAATCGTTTCCTGGGAATCCAAGCGGACAAGAGGCGCGTGAGCCTAAGTTGCTATCGAGCTAACGAGATATAGGAACTTTTGCACACGCCGGCAGGTGGCGTGTCTTGCAGCGGCGAGCGGGGCTAACATAAAATTGAAGCTCGAACGTCTCGGGTAGGGACGTTCCCCGCCAAAAGCCTGCGGTACAGAAGTCGGATGACAAACTGAGGGATGCCGCGCAATTGCGCGTGGTCGCCTTTGGGCTGAACTCCGGCTGAGGTTTAGAAAACGAGGGATCGAGTGGCCACACCACTGGAAATGTGGGTCGAGGAGTCGGCGCGGCTCACCAAACCGGACCGCATTGTGTATTGCGACGGCTCCGAAGCCGAGAATCGGCGGATTCTCGACGAGATGCTGCGCGGGTCCGATTCGGTCGCGCTGAACGAGAAGACCTATCCCAACTGCTACCTGCACCGAAGCAGCCCGAACGATGTTGCCCGCACCGAACACCTGACATTTATCTGCGCTCCTGAAAAAGACGACGTCGGACCGACGAACAACTGGATGGATCCAGAGGCGGCGAAATTCAAGATTGGCGCGCTGCTGGATGGCGCGATGCGCGGGCGGACGATGTATGTGGTGCCGTACATCATGGGGCCGGTGAATTCGCCGATCAGCAAGGCGGGCGTGGAGATCACGGATAGTCCGTATGTTGTCGCCAATATGCGGATTATGGCGCGCATGGGGAAAGTGGCGACGGATCGAATTGGGAACACTAAGGATTTTGTGCCGGGGCTGCATTCACTAGGCGATCTGGATCCGACGCGGCGGTATATCGCGCACTTCACGGAAGAGAAATTGATCTGGAGCGTTGGTTCGGGCTACGGCGGGAACGCGCTGCTGGGGAAGAAGTGTTTTGCGCTGCGCATCGCGAGCGTGATGGCGCGCGAGCAGGGTTGGATGGCCGAGCATATGTTGATTCTCGGCTTGGAATCGCCGGACGGGAAAGTGACGTACATGGGCGCGGCGTTTCCGAGCGCTTGCGGGAAGACGAATCTCGCGATGATGGTGAGCGCGCTCGAGAGTCAGGGCTATCGCGTCTGGACCGTGGGCGACGACATCGCGTGGATGAAGATTGGTGATGACGGATATTTGCATGCGATTAATCCCGAGGCGGGATTTTTTGGCGTGGCGCCGGGCACCGGGATGAAGACGAACCGCAACGTGATGGGCGCCTTGCGGCAGAACACGATTTTTACGAACGTGGCGATCACGCCGGATCGCGAGCCGTGGTGGGAGGGGATTGGCGGGCCTCCTCCAAGCGGGCTGATCAATTGGAAGAATGAGCTATGGGATACGTCGAAGGGGCCGGCGGCGCATCCGAATGCGCGCTATACCGTGCCGGCGCATCAGTCGCCGAGCATTTCGCCGCAGTGGGAAGCTCCCGGCGGTGTGCCGATTTCGGCGTTTATTTTTGGCGGGCGGCGGGCGCGTGTGGCGCCGCTGGTCTATGAGTCGTTCGATTGGCAGCACGGCGTGTTTGTCGGCGCGACGATGGCGAGCGAGACGACGGCTGCGGCGACGGGGAACGTCGGCATTGTGCGGCGTGATCCGATGGCGATGCTGCCGTTCTGCGGATACAACATGGCGGATTATTTCGGGCATTGGCTGGAGATGGGGAAGAAGATTCCGAAGCCGCCGAAGATTTTTCATGTGAATTGGTTTCGCAAGGGCGCGGACGGGAAGTTTTTGTGGCCGGGCTTTGGCGAGAATGTGCGCGTGTTGAAGTGGATTTTGGAGCGCGTGGAAGGACGCGGCGGGGCGGAAGAGACGCCGATCGGATTTGTGCCTTCGCGGAATGCGCTGACGCTGGATGGGTTGAATCTGTCGAGCGAGACGATCGACGAGCTGCTGGAGGTTGATCCCGAGGATTGGGAGCAGGAGCTGGTGGACAGCAAGGAATTTTTCCAGAAGTTTGGGAGCAGGCTGCCGCGCGAGATTCGCGAGGAGCACGACAAGCTGTCGGGGCGGCTGGGCCACTCGGCGGGAGTTGCGCGGTAGTGGCACAGACACTCCCGTCTGTGCTCTTCATTTAAGCCAGCTTGTGACATGCACAGGCAGGAGTGCCTGTGCCACCACATTCAAATCGTCAGATCAAATCGATTAAAAATTAAGTTAGAGAATGTTGCGGATTTCCGCGTCGATGGCGAGATGCGTCGCGGGGACGCCGTCGATATGGTACTTCTCGCCGTCGGCTTCGGTGAAGTCGAAATAGCGGCTGATGTGGTAGTCCTCGTCGTAGTCGGTGAGGAGTTGCTCGGTCTCCGCCTTGCTGAGGCCGAATGCCGATAGCGGAACAGCGATGCCGAAGCCTCCCGCGACTGATTCGTATTTGGCAACCAACTGTTGCAAGGTCATGATCGGTGCGCGACGCGGTTCAGCGGCCATCTTCGAAGCTCCTTGCGATAAGTCTACTCCCGAACCGTTGCAGCGGCGTTTGAATCTCACTAAAGGTAACCTTTGGAAGGGCGATGGTTGATGGTGCGTTGGAACAGTGCGCAGTGGCGGGCGGAAAGGCCCGCGATCTGGAAAACGATCGCGGCTACAAAGTGCTGCGTTGCATTGTTTTGAGCGAATGAATAAATTCGCTACTATCAAGACGCGATCTAAATCGATGGAGGAACGAACGACATGAGCATTTCTGTGGGACAGAAAGCGCCGGACTTCACATTGCAAAATCAGGACAAGAAGGAAGTGAAGCTGTCGGACTATGCGGGTAAGAAGAATGTGGTGCTGATGTGGTATCCGCTGGATTTCAGCCCGGTTTGCACGAATGAGCATATGTGCATGGTCAACGACATGAAGTCGTTCGATACGCTCGACGCCGAGGTGCTGGGCATCAGCGTGGACAGCTTGTGGGCGCACAAAGCGTTTGCGGACAAGGTGGGGATCAAATATTCGCTGCTAGCGGATTTTCATCCGAAGGGCGCAGTGAGCGAGAAGTACGGAACGTATCTGGCAGACAAGGGAATCACGGGACGCGCGATCGCGATCGTGAACAAAGATGGCAATGTGGCGTGGTTCAAGAACTATGACATTCCGGTGGTGCCCGATATCAAGGAAGTTGCGGCGGCGTTGACGCAGGTGAAATCGGTGTCGGCGTAGTTTAAAGTTCGCTTGCGTGAATTGGGTAGGGGCACGGCATCGCCGTGCCCTTTCTTTTTATGTGCCGGCGAGCATCGCTGTTTGAAGCAGCGGTCCGACGAACCAGAGAAGGAGAATCAGCACTCCGCACGCGATCAGCGGAATTCTCAGCGGGCCGGGGCGCAGCGCTCCGAAGACGACGACTCCGACGGCGATGAGCGCCACGACTACGTGAATGACGATCGCGCTGGTGTGCGCATCGAGTCCGGGAATCGTGCCACCGATCCAGCCGAGCACCGTGCCGCTCGGAAATCCTGGAACTCGAAAAACAAAAGCGATTGTTAGACAGAACAGAAGCGGCGCGGCGACCAGGTGGTCTTTTTTGTGACTCGCCTCTTCCAGCGGTGGCGCTTCATGATCGACGGAAGGGAACGAGCCGGGCTCGATCGGGAATGGCGGTGCGTCTTCGGGCAAGAAGCGCGCCCACGCGAATGCGAGCGGCGTGCCCGCTCCTACCAGCAGAGCAACCAACATGGCAAACGCAAGACGATGATCCATCGCAAAGTATGATGCGGTCAGCCCCGAGAGTTACTTCCCGGCTAGCTCATTTTTCACGACGACTCCGCCCTTCATCACGAACTTCACGTTTTCGAGCAGTTTGACGTCGGAGGTCGGATCGCCCGAAACCGCGATCACGTCGGCGAAGTGTCCCGGCTCAATCACGCCGACTTTGTCGGACCAGCCGATCAAATCGGCGGCTTTGATCGTCGCGGCTTGAATCGCGTCGGTCGGCTTCATGCCCCATTCGACCATTTTCGAAAATTGTCGCGCGTTGTCGCCGTGGGGATAAACGCCGGCGTCGGTGCCGAAGGCGATTTTCGCGCCGGCCTGCCACGCTTTACGAAAATTTTCGCGCTGCGTGCGGCCGACTTTCTTTTCTTTCTCGATCGACTCCGGCAGCATTCCGGCCTTCGCGCCCTCTTGCAGGATGAAATCATCGTTGTAGATGTCGAAGACGAGATACGTGCCGTGCTGTTTGGCCAGCGCGATGCCCTCGTCATCGATGAAGCTGCTGTGCTCGACGGAATCGATGCCGGCGTTGATCGCATCTTTGATCGACTGCGTGCCGTGAGCGTGCGCGGCCACTTTGCGGCCAAGTTTGTGCGCCTCTTCGACGATCGCTTTCAGTTCTTCGAGCGTGTACTGCGGCGTGCCCGGCTGGTCGCCTTTGCTCAGGACGCCGCCGGATGCGCAAACTTTGATCACATCGGCGCCATATTTCACGGTTTCGCGCACTTTCGCTCGCGCGGCCCAGGGGCCGTCGGCGACGCCTTCGGCGCGATGATGAAACTCATAGGCGAGAAGATTGTCGTCGCAATGTCCGCCGGTGATTCCGAGCGGCGGGCCGGAGACGAGCATGCGCGGCCCTTCGATCAGGCCTTCGTTGACTCCGTCGCGTACGGCGACGTCGGTATAACCGCTGGCGCCGACGTTGCGAATAGTGGTGAATCCAGCGCGCAAAGTGACGCGCGCGTTTTTCACGCCGTGCACGGTTTCTTCGGGCACGGAAATGCCGAGGGACGCGTAGCCGCCGTCGCTTGGGTCGCCAGTGATGTGTGTGTGTACATCAATCAGGCCGGGCAAGCACGTCGCGTTCGAGAGGTCGACCGTAGTACCGGTGCCCGCCGAACTGGCGGGACCGACTCCCGTGACGGTGCCCGATGCGTCGAACGAGATCACTTGGTCGGTAAGCAGCTTGCCTGAACGCACGTCGAGCAGCTTGCCGCACTTCACGGCGCCGGGACCGGTCGGCTGCGTCGCGGTTTTGTCTTCACTGGAATGCGTTGCACCCGGCGCCCCTTGCGCTGACGAAGCGAGCGATATCGCCATCGCTATCGCTATGGTCACCGCCAAACTCACACCCGCAAAAAATTTCCGCATCGAACTCCCCTTAAATCTCAACGACCGCTTGTTAGTTTTGGACCGACCAACAAAACCACGGGAGCATACCTCGCGCGTTGCGCGTTGAAAAGGGAAGATGGCCGTCCGGGTCGTGAGCTAGGAAGGCGCTTGACACCGATTAGCCGAGGTGCTATTTATCTAGCACATGCTAGAAAAGTAGCAGCCGACAAATGAAAATAGCCAGCCAGCTCTCTCGCCGTGAACGCCAGATTATGGATGTTCTCTACAAGCTCGAACGCGCCACCGTCGCTGAGGTTCTGGAGCTCATGCCCGGAGATCCACATTACTCGACCGTACGCGCGCAACTTCGCGTCCTCGAAGAAAAAGGCCACGTGCGCCACGAAGAGGACCGGTTGCGTTACGTCTACATTCCGGCGGTTTCACGGGATGTAGCCCGACGCTCCGCTTTGCGGCACCTCATCGACACGTTTTTCGAGGGCTCGACCGAAAAGGCCGTAGCGGCGCTGCTTGGCGGAGAGGCGTCGAAGATTGCTCCCGACGAATTGGAACGCCTCGGCCGTTTGGTCGCGCGCAGCCGCAAGGAGAAATCGAAATGAACACTCCGCTGATGACGAATACTGGCCTCATTTTTGCCCTGGCAAGCATTGTGAAGGTGACGATCGTCTGGGCTGTCGCTGCGCTCGTCGCAGTTTGTCTGAAGAAATCGTCGGCCGCGTCGCGTCACTTCGTGTGGGCCACTGCGGTTCTCGCATCGCTGGTGCTGCCGTTTCTTACCTCGGTGCTTCCCGAGTGGAAATCGACTACGGTCGCGCGAGCCGCAGCGATCCTGGCTCCCGCTCCGTCGGCGACAACTGCGCAGTCTTTGGAATTCGCTTCGCCGATGAGCATCAATGCGGCGACGCCCGCGTTTCCCATAGCTACTTGGCTGATCGCCCTCTGGGCGCTTGGCGCGATCGCTCTCGTTGTTCGCCTTTTCGTCGGTTTGAGTCGTGCCGTGGCTTTGTCGCAAGCGGCGCGCGCGATGCGCGACGCGGATTGGCAGCGAGATCTCGCCGCAATCGCGAATTCACTGCAAATCCGTCGCCCGGTTCGTTTGCTCGAGTCAGCTAGCTCCGCCGCGATACCTTTCACTTTTGGCTTCTGGCGTCCGACGATTCTTCTTCCGTCCCGCGCATCCGATTGGTCACAAGAACGCCGCTGCATCGTCTTAAGCCACGAACTTGCCCACATCGCTCGCGGCGACTGGCTTCTCCAAATCTGCGCCGAACTTTCTCGCGCGATCTACTGGTTCCATCCACTTGCCTGGAACGCTGCCGCGGCAGTGCGCCACGAAAGTGAGCGCGCCTGTGACGACATCGTGCTGACTTCCGGCATTGCCGCCGAGGACTACGCCGCCGAGTTGCTCGACCTGGCGCGCAAGCTAACGAATGCACCGACAAGGATTTGTCCCGCGCTCGCAATCGCACGCACTACGAACCTCGAAAGGAGATTTGCCGCAATGCTGAATCCGTCGCTCGATCGTCGTTCCTCACGCCGAAGCAAGTTGTTTGTGAGCATCTTCGCGATTTGCCTCTTACTACCGCTCGCCGCCGTGCGTTTGCCCGCGCAAAACGTCGCGGGCAATTTCACAGGCACGATCTACGACGCGAGCGGAGCAGTCGTGCCGAACGCGACGGTGATCGTAACTGACGCTAAGAATAAATCGATCGAGATGAGCTCGTCTGTCGCCGACGGAAGTTTCAGCTTCAAGGCCCTACCGGCCGGTGAATACACAGTGAAGGTGATGAAGCCGGGCTTCGAGGCCTATCGTGATCCGGATCTGGCGCTGAAAGTCGGTGAGAGCCGCACACTCGACGTTCACCTTACGATCGGCACACTCTCCGACACAGTGGAAGTTCAGGCGACAGGTCGTGGTCAAAGTGGAGCGGCGGCGCCGACCAAGCGCATCAAGCTCGGCGGCGAAGTCGAGGCGTCCAAGATCATCACCAAGGTTCAGCCCCTCTACCCGGAGGCTGCGAAGTCAGCCGGTGTCCAAGGCACGGTCAACCTTCACGCCGTCATCGGGATGAACGGCGTGCCTCTGTCGCTCCAGGTGGTCAACACCGACGTCAATCCGGATCTGGCGCGCGCGTCGATCGAAGCCGTCAGCAAATGGCGTTATTCGACGACATTGCTCAATGGCCAGCCGATCGAGGTCGACACGAACATCACGATTAATTTCACGCTGAATCCCTGATTTCAGCGAAGCTCGGTGATAAGGTTTGGCGGTGCTGGAAACCGAGCGTCTTCGTTTGAGAACTTGGCAGCCGAGCGATCGCGAGCCTTTCGCCCAAATGAACGCTGATCCCTGCGTGATGGAGTTCTTCCCGAATTGCCTGACCCGCGAGGAAAGCGACGCAATGGTTGATCGCATCGAGGCACACTTTCGTTCGAAGGGATCCGGACTTTATGCCGCCGAACTTCGTGATGACGGGCGCTTCATCGGCTACATCGGACTTCACGCGCCGACATTCGAGGCTCACTTCACGCCGTGCGTCGAGATTGGCTGGCGTCTCGCAAGCGACGTCTGGGGGCGAGGCCTTGCGACGGAAGGCGCGCTAGCCGTAGCTCGCCATGCATTCGAAAATCTCGGGCTCAACGAAATTGTGTCGTTCACCGTGCCGACGAATCAGCGATCGATTCGAGTGATGGAAAAAATCGGAATGACGCATGACGCCGCCGGCGATTTCGAACATCCAAGCCTGCCCGCCCGTCATTCGCTGCGGCATCACGTCCTGTACCGTTTGCGAAATCCCGTCAAAACGCAGTGAGTCGTCTGCCCCAAACAAAAATGGGCAAGCCCGAAGGCTTGCCTATTTCGAAACACTGAAACTGTTCCAGTCCGCTTACTTCTTCGCTGCAGCCGTCTTTGCCGCGGCGTCCGCGTACTTCTTCGTGAACCGCTCGACGCGCCCGGCCGTATCGATCAGCTTTTGCTTGCCCGTGAAAAACGGGTGGCAGTTCGAGCAAATTTCGACCTTCAGCATGTCGCCCTTGATGGTCGACCGCGTCGGGAACTGATTGCCGCACGCGCAGTGCACAGTGACGGCGTGATAGTCGGGATGAATATTGGCTTTCATGATGATGCTCCAGTCTGTCGCGTCCGGTCTGCGCGGCGTGATGAATCGTACAGCCGCGTCGCTAGGTCGCGAGACAAACTTAGATTATACGACAGGCGCTCAGGATTCCAAAACCTTGCATTTGCCGCAGGCTCATCGACTCATCAGGGCCAGACGGCTCGTCGGTGCTACGAAGTTGACCTCACGCCAAGCTCAAAATGTCCAACGGGTCGCCGCTTCTACGTAGTTCTCAGCATGCTCGTCCTGACCGAATGCCACTTTCGGCTCAATGCGAAACACGCTTCCGCCCGAGGATTCCAGCATCGGCAGCAACTTGCCGCCATATTTCTTGTCGTAAATCTCTCCCATCCGCTTCCACTCCGCGCGGTCGATGATCTCGGTCGTTGATCCCTCTACGATGACCGCTTCGTCGGCTTTATCCGTTCCAATGACGCAGTGCGGCTGGGCCGCAATATTTTTCGCCTTGCGCGTCTTCGGCCCGGTGCTGAACCAGAACGCGCCATTCCACCAGATGCCCCAAACCACCATCAGGTGCGGCCGCCCATCCGGTCGCGCCGTCGATAACCAGTAGTTGTGCGATTTTTCCAGCCGCTCGACCGCCCAAGCCCACGGCTTCAGCGAGGAGAGATCGTCCGACGGATTGGAGATCGCGTCAGGCCAGTGCGGACGGCCAACCTTCGGCTCGTTCATCGTGGATCTCCTCACGAGCCTAGGTAGCACAAACGCACGTAAATGTGCCAGCGATGATTCTTTTGAGTCGGAGTGTAGGTGGAAAAACTTGCAGCGACCTGCGCCACGCGGTATTCAGCTACGAAATAAACGCGCAGCCGATGCGATACCCGCCCTGCTTCGTCAATTGCGACCAGATCGGCTTCAAGCTGACGCGCACCGGCGGCAGAATCGGCACATGCAGCACGGCGAGAATGCTCCCCGGCAAAGATTCCTGCTTGTCGAGCTCAATCGCAACGCCGCCAAATCCCAGGTCAACAACGCGGGCGCGCTTCGTGTTCTGCTCGCCCAGCATCGCGTACGCGTTGGTTCCGATCATCGAGACGCGCTCCGCTTTGCGCTGTGCCGTATAAAGTTGCTGCGAAGCTGGCTCGTTCGTCACCGGTTTCGGTGCCGGCGGCGTCATCTCCGGCGTACTCGCCGAAGCCGATGCAGCCATCGTCGCTTCCGGTTTTTCAACCGGTCGGTGAAATTCGATGGAAATCGGAGGAGCCGGACGAGTCACGCTCTCCGTCGGAGCCGGAGGAGTCGAAACCGTAGGCCGCGGTAGTGGCGCAGGCGCGGCAGTTGGCCCGGTGGCTGGCGCAGGCGCACTCGGCACCGCCGGTCCAAGCGCAGGCGCAGGAGCAGCCCCACCCAATTTGCGATGATTGGCGTGCTTCAGCCGATACAGCCGCTCGTCGGCAACACGAATCAGCTCATCCGCCTGTTCGCCGTCGAGTGGAAACGTCGCGACGCCGTGATCCATGCTCACCGTGACGCTGAGCGGGATCTGTTGCAGCGTTTCCGCGAATACCGTTTCGATACGTCGGCTGAGCGCAAGCGCCTGATCCGCATCCGTCTGCGGCAGCAACACCGCGAATTCATCTCCGCCAATACGAAACGCGGAGTCCGAAGTACGCAGCGCCTTCTTCAAAGTCGTCGCCGCGGCGCGCAACACCTCGTCGCCACCGAGATGCCCGTGTTTGTCATTCACTTCCTTGAAGCGGTGCAAATCGAGCATCACCAGGCCCAGCGGCAAACCATAGCGCCGCGCCCGGTTCAATTCTTTCTCAAACCCTTCGCCGAAAAGCCGGCGATTATAAAGCCCGGTCAGCGGATCGGTAACCGCGTTGACCTGCAAAATCTTCAGTTCGTCGTATTCCAGAACGATCGGCACGCGGAACAACCCTGCCGAAGTGAGCACGTCCATCAAAGCCGTCTTCAGCGCGACTTGCCGGCCCATATGGTCGGTCAGCTCGCGCCGCCGCGTCATCGTCTCGTCCCAGAGCTGAACGCACTGAGCCTCGCGAAGATCCAGATGGGTGATCGCGCGTATGTACCGCTGGAGAAATTGTCCCCGTGCAGAAGTGTCCAGGCCGTCCAGTGTTTCGGCTAGGAGTTCGAGGTATGAATCCTCGATTGGCAAACGGGTGGGGGCGCCGCCAAGGTTGGGCATCTAGGTATACACCTAACTTTGCCTGTCCCCGCGGGGGTTGGGGAGGTAAGCAACTCGCTTGTACAACGGGAGCAACTGAGAGTCCATCCGTATTT